>Ga0065704_10070409_pt1 | contig 26227 bp, 24 predicted proteins | sample SwiRhicommuniRL2_FD_59091 | JGI IMG/M metagenome (GOLD analysis project Ga0065704, IMG submission 59091) | Switchgrass rhizosphere bacterial communities from Rose Lake, Michigan, USA - RL2 v2 (version 2) | ecosystem: Host-associated > Plants > Roots > Rhizosphere > Soil | place: East Lansing, MI | reverse complement strand
TAAAATATATTTATTATGTCATTTAAAGCAAAATTCAAAGCCGCCGGTATCGAGCGCAACATCTTAGCTGTAGATTTTGGAATGCTACAGGAAACAGACCAGACAGGAAGACCATCTTCCATCGCAAGAGGCGGGAAAATCCACTTAACAGTTGAAGGGACAGGGGCCACAGACCTTTTCGAATGGATGACCAATTCGTTTGAAAGAAAGGATGGTAGTGTTGTCTTTATCAAAAGAGATAGTGATGCTGCCTTGAAGGAACTGAAGTTCAAAGAAGCTTATATTGTAAAATATAAGGAAGATTTTGATTCCACAGGAGAAAATCCCCTTACCGAAACCTTTGTGCTTTCTACCAAGGAAATAGAAATGGGTAATGCCTCCCACAGAAACGAGTAGGTGTAAATTCTCTATTCAAAAAAACGCTTTACTTTCACTGGCTCAAATCCTATGATGATTTATCATCAATTGACAGGTGTAGAATTTTTATTCTAAAAATACAGATGAAAAATATTTAATCAATTAACACATTTAATAAAAAAAATTATGTCATTTAAAGCAAAATTCAAAGTAGCAGGAAAAGAGTTCACTGCTCTTAACGTAAGCTACGGATTATTTCAGGAAACAGATGCAACAGGAAGACCATCAACAGTAACAAGAGGTGGTAAGATCGATGTTGTGGTAGAAGGGACAAATTCTACAGAACTTTTTGAATGGATGACCAATTCATTTGAAAGAAAGGACGGAAGCATCGTATTCTTCAAAAGAGACAGTGATGCCACGCTTAAAGAATTGAAATTCACAGAAGGATATCTGGTGAAACACAAAGAGAATTTTGATTCTACCGGGGAAAATCCTCTGACGGAAACCTTTACGATCTCTGCAAGAAAAATAGAAATGGGGAGCGGCGCTTATGAGAATGAGTGGCCAGGTTCTTTGTAGGTCAAAAAAGTAATGGGCAATATCATATTGCCCATTTTTGTCTTTTATCAATTAGACACTAATTAATGGAGAAAGTGGTGAATAATCAAGATGGTAATTCAATTTTGTCCTGCTTTTTTTTTTCACCATTATCATTCATAACTAATCATTCATAATTATAAAACGTATGTCTTTTTTATCAAAATTAGAATTAGATGGCAATATCTATAATATTTTAGAATACAGATACAGCTTTACCCAGGCTACAGACGGGACGGCAAACCACAGGGGATGCCACAGGGTGGGGAGATCTTCATCCGTATAGAGAGCACGGGAAATCCTGAGCTGGGGTGGATGCTTGACCATAACCAGACCAAGAACGGTACTGTAACGTTTTTCAGAAGAGATGCCATGAGCAAGCTTCAGGAACTCACATTTGAAAAAGCTTACTGTATCAAATAACTATATATCTTAAATTCTTTCCTCTAATTGAGAAGGATTTTTCTGTGAGCATGAAAATACTAATTGTGAAGATGATAGGAAATATCCACATGGATTAATATTCGAGAAGTATGATATATCTGAAAATATAATAGAAGAATATGTTATAAGATGCTTTAAGAAGAGCAAATAAGAAAGCCACCCCTTGAAAAAAATATCCTCTGATAACAATAGTTTCAGAGGATCTAATGTACCCAGGACCGGGATCGAACCGGTACTCCTAAGAACTGGTGTTTGAGACCAGCGCGTCTACCAATTCCGCCACCTGGGCAAGTGTTACAGTGTGCTGTAAATCGGTGTGCAAATATATAAATATTTTTTACCCGAAAAAATGATTTTCGATTATTTTTTTGTTTTTATTTTTTAATGATCTGTAAATCAAAAAAATATTTTTATCAAAATTCTATTTCCAATCCGTCATAGGCCAAATGGATGTTGCCAGGAAGCTCTTTTTCCACTTCTTCATGAAAACCCAGATGATGACTGATGTGTATGAGGTATGTTTTTTTTGGCTTAAGTTCTTCCACCAACTCCAAAACTTGAGGAAGAATAAAATGGGAGTGATGAGGTTCTGTTTTTCTGAGACAATTGATAATGAAGAGGTCTAAGTTTTTCAGCTTTTCTTTTTCCTTATCATTAATTTTACTGGCATCGGTGATATAAGCTAGGTTTTTAAATTTGAACCCAAGGATATTGATATCAGAATGAATGATGTCGATCGGACGGATCTCAACTTCATCAAAAAGAGTAAAATCATCTCCGATCTCAAATAGATCGAAACTTGGCGCACCCGGATATTTATGGTCTTGAAAAGCGTAAGGGAACCGGTCTTTTATTTCTTTAGCAACTCGGGCATTACAATAGATGGGCATCGAGGCCTTGTTCTTAAAGATCAAAGGTCGCAGGTCATCCAAACCGATAATATGGTCATTATGCTCGTGCGTTATCAAAACTGCATCGATTTGTTCCTCGTTATTATTCAACATTTGTTGTCTGAAATCGGGGCCGCAGTCAATTAATATTTTCTTTCCGGAATCGGTAGTTACTAGTGCAGAAGTACGTAAACGCTTATCTTTTTGGTCTTTGGAAAGGCAAACCGGATGATGGCTGCCGATAACAGGAATGCCTTGTGAAGTACCGGTTCCTAAAAATTTTAAAAGCATTTTTATTTTTGCTGTTATTTTGGTAAATTTACAAAATAAATCTAATTCTTTGTGATAAAGCCAAAACTTACCCCAAAACAGAAAGCTTTAGCTATTAATCTTGATTCTTCAATTTACGGAACTTTTGCGGAGATAGGAGCGGGTCAAGAAACTGTAAGACACTTTTTCCGAGCTGGAGGCGCTTCTCAAACCATTGCGAAAGCAATGTCTGCTTACGATAAGGACTTTTCTGATGCAATATATGGCAAAGAGGCCAAAAACCGATACGTAACTCAGAACAGACTCAGGAAAATGTTGCGTTACGAAGTGGCTCTTATAGAGGAAAGGATTCCGAGAGAGAACAATCCGGGGAAAAAATTCTTTTCCTATGCCAATACTGTTACAACCATCAATTTCGATAAAACGACAAAAGGTCACGGTTGGGTAGGTGTGAGATTTCAAAATTCTGAAAATGAGGAATATAACGAAATTATCATTCACGTAAAATTCAAAGAGACCAATCCGACTTTGCAACAGGAGACCTTGGGAAGTCTAGGAGTTAATTTGATCTATGGGGCTTATTTTTATACAGACAATCCAAGGATCCTTGTAGAATCTTTGTATGATGACCTTTCTCTGGACAGATTGGAGATTGATATGATAGATTTCAGCGGTCCAGCTTTCAGGTATGTGGACAATCGACTGATGAGTCTTCAGCTTGTGAAATTGGGAATGACAGATGCTGTGATCTTCAATTCACAAGGGAACAATATGTTGCCGGCGGATATTCTTTACAAGAAAAATATTTTTGCGGTAAGAGGTAGTTTCCGGCCTGTAACTCGAGTGAATATCGATATGTTCGAGCATGGTCTGGAAATGTTCAATCAGGATAATTCTTGTGACCACGAGAATACACAGATTCTTTTCGAAATTACGATTTCGAATCTACGAGCTGCTGGAGATATCGATGAAAGGGATTTCCTGGACAGAGTTGATATTTTGGGAACTTTAGGATATACGGTAATGATTTCCAACTTCTCCGAATATTACCGAATGGTAGACTATTTCTCAACATTTACAAATCAGCATATCGGTGTTGCAATGGGAGTTAACAACTTGCTGGATGTCTTCGATGAGGAATATTACAAAAATCTTCCGGGAGGAATTTTGGAGGCTTTTGGTAAGTTTTTCAAAAAGGATATGCGCGTTTACCTTTACCCTTATAAAAATCCGGAGGATGGCGAATTGCTGACTTCGGAAAACCTGAAGGTCCACGATAATCTCAAAGAATTATACAAATATTTCAAGCTCAATAAGAGGATTGTGGATATTTCCAATTACAATCCGAAATTTCTGGAAATCTATTCCCGAGAGATCCTTAAAAAGATCGTTACTCACGAATTGGGCTGGGAAGATGAGTTACCGAAAAGTGTGGCCGAAATGATAAAAGATAGAGGGATGTTCGGTTATAAAGAATTAACTTTTGAAGGATTAAATTAATAACAATGGTAGAACTTAAAAAAAGACTTTCGTTCATTTTAGAAAGCCCGGAACACGATACGAATGCGAAACTTCTGAAGATCTGCCAGGTCTTGGATAAAGAGATTTCCTATTACAATTGGACTGGTTTTTACTTCAAGAATGGAGATAAAGATGAGTTGATCCTTGGTCCTTATGTTGGAGCGGAAACAGACCATACGATCATTCCTTTTGGAAAAGGTATCTGTGGTCAGGTTGCAGTTTCTGGGGAAACTTTTGTAGTTCCGGATGTTTGGGCGCAGGATAATTATCTAGCTTGTTCCATTGATACTAAAGCGGAGATTGTGGTACCGATTTTCAAAAATGGAGAAAATATTGGACAGATCGATATTGATAGTCATTCAAAAGACCCGTTTACAAAAGAAGATGAAGAACTGCTGAACTGGCTTTGTGAGGAGGTTGCGAAGATTTTGTAGTTAAAAATTTTTTATAAAGATAAATAGTCGCATACATTGCGGCTTTTTTATTGTTTGATTTCTGTCAAAACTTCCCGATAATATTCCCCACACTTTGCCAGATGTGTCCCATACCACGAAAACGCTTCGCCGTCAACAATCCTAATTTTCTGATTCAGACAAACTTCTTTGAGTTCCTCAATATGTTTTTCCTTGAAAGGAAAAGGCTCTGACGAAAGAAAAATCATATCTGCATCTTTCAAATCTTCTAACTGGATTTCCGGATATCGTTTCTGATTTTTAAACAGATTTTCAAATCCCAATTCTTCCAAAATCCTCGAAATAAATGTATCGCCACCAATTGTCATATATGGGTTTTTCCAAATGAGATAAGCGACTTTCAAGCGTTTTTCCGGCTTAGGAATATCAAAAGTTTCATAGGTTCTCAAATTGAAAAACTGAGCTTTTTCTTCCTTTCCAAAGATGTGTCCGAGTTGTTTGATGAGATAATAATTATCTTCAAGTGTTTCAATATTCGTTACCAAAACTTTGAGATCTTTCATCAGTTCCTCGACTTGCTCTTTGATATTTTCCTCCTTATTGGCAATGATCAGGTCTGGTTTCAGAGATTTGATTTTATCGATGTTGAGGTTTTTTGTTCCGCCAATCAATTCAACTTTATCAACCAAATTTTCCGGATGAATGCAGAACTTTGTCCTGCCAACAATTTCGTCTGTTGATAAACCCAGATCAAATAATGTCTCCGTAATCGATGGAACAAGTGAAATAACTCTCATAAAAAGGAATTTTACTTTAATGTTTCGAGGATCTCAGCAGGACAAATTCAATATTGAATTTGAAATTGTAGATAATGTCAGCCTGAGGCTCTCGAAGACTTTGAATAAAAAAACTCTCTCAAAAATAAGAATTTCTGAGAGAGTTTAATATTGTAAAATTAATAATGAAGAATGAACTGCGGAATTTTCAAATCATCACATCAACTCATTATCGTATCAAATTAATCTTCTTTCTTAGTTGCTTTTTTAGCAGCTGTTTTTTTAACTGGCTTTTCTTCTGTAGCTTCCGGTTTTTCAGCAGCCTTTTTTGCCGGCGCTTTTTTAGCAGCTGGTTTTTTCTCTTCTTTTTCTTCAACTACCTTAGCTTCTTCAATAGTTTCTTCTGCTGGCGCTTCTGGTTTTACAAAACTTTCCGGTGTGATGTAACCAGCTTTTTGAAGCAAATTGTACCATTGGGCCAATTTTTTTATGTCAGACTCATAGACTCTTTCCACATCATAGTTAGGAAGAGATTCAGCCATGAAAGCTCGTAATTCTTCGCTGGAAGACTTGTGGTTGATGGTTGGTTTGTAATCGTATTTTTTTGCAATATTTTCAAAAACTTCGAACAAAGGAACTTCTTTATCAAATGTGAACATTGCGATATTATCAAGAAGACTTACCTGGCTTGAGTTCGAGATGCTCGCTTTTTTCTTGGTTGTGATGTCCTCAACAATAAAACCGTTTTTTAATTGAGAGACCAATTTGAAAAGTCCCGGTTTTCCGGAGATTGAAATAATTTTTTCTAACTGCATTTTAATATTTTTCTTTAGTAATTTTTTTTAATTGTCTATGTGAGATGTAAAAAGTTTTTTTATCCCTTACTTTTCATCTCTCATTTATTTCGGAAACCTCATTTTATAGCTTACACTTACGTCTCCGTTGGCGATTTTCTGAAGTTTTCCTTTTACGATTTTTTTCTTCAAAGCGCTCAAGTGGTCTGTGAATAGGATTCCTTCGATGTGGTCATATTCGTGCTGTATAACTCTTGCCCGGATATCAGAAAATGTATCGGTATGTTTAACGAAATTTCTGTCGTAATATTCTATTTTAATGGTCGATTTACGCTTCACATCTTCACGGACTTCCGGAATACTCAAACATCCTTCATTGAATTTCCATTCCTCTCCGGATTCTTCAAGGATTTTTGCATTGATGAACACTTTTTTGAAATCTTTCAGTTCCTCAGCAATGTCTTCATAATCTTCGTCATCGGAAAGAGGGGAAACATCTACCACAAAAAGTCTGATGTCCAAACCGATCTGAGGCGCAGCCAAACCAATACCGTTTGCACCGTACATCGTTTCGAACATGTTGTCAATCAATGTCTGCAGCTCAGGATAATCTTTATCGATATCGTGGGCTTTTTTTCTCAAAACGTTGTCGCCAAAGGCTCTAATTGGTAGAATCATCTCTTTTGCTCTAAAAAATTCTGCAACAATATGGTTGCGCTTACTTTATCGATCAATCCTTTTTCCTGTCTCTGTTTTTTGTTTTTTCCGCTTTGGCTGATGAAGAAAGAAGCCATTTTGGAAGTGAAACGTTCATCCAGACGATTGATTTTTTTATCGGGAAATTCCTTTTCAAATACCGAAATAAATTTCTGAATATCAGTTTCGATCTCGGACATATTGCCTTTCAGGTCTGTGGGTAGTCCGATGACAATCTCGTCCACTTTGTTCTCAGAAAAATATTTTTTCAGAAATTCCACAAGTTTTGGTGTTTCCACTGTCGTGAGTCCGCTTGCAATGATCTGCATATCGTCTGTAACAGCGATTCCGGTTCTTGCTTTTCCGTAGTCGATAGCCAGGATTTGTCCCATAAGTTTGCAAATTTACAAAAATTTTCAGCTTATGAAAATTAAAAAAGCCTTGCATTCTTAATAAGATTTGCAAGGCTTTTTAATAATTAAAATGACATTAATCCTGTTTCATTTCTTCAACCAGTTTTTTGATTCTGTCAAGGTACTTACCATAGAAAAATTGATACCACCAATTACCTATGAAATATAACATAAACAACCCAATGACTACAGGCAAAAGTAGAGTGTAAGTAAGATATCCATTGCTGAATTGTCTCGTGTGTGGAATGGATTCTATAACTATGATCATTTCACAAACAAGGAACGGGACGAAACTCAGATAAAATGAAAGGTAATATTGCTTATTTAATTCAAATTGATGAAACAGGTCCTTCAAAGAATCATAAGTTCCCAAAGTAGGATTGCTGATTTCCCTGTAAAGTTTAAAGAATTTGCTAAAAAAGAAAACTGTTACCAATGTCATAGAAGCAACCAGGACTTCAATGTAAAGCTTAAAACGAAAAGGTATTTGGAAAAACCAGATCACAATTAGAACTATTGGTAAGAGAATAATAGTTGACCAAAATTCATTGCGCATATTCTTCCTGATTTTTTCCAGAGGTAGGTGTATTTCTTTTTGTCTTTCCGTAGAGATCTCCGGTGTTTCGGAAACATCTTCTTTATTCCAAAGGGTTTTAAGGTTATCTAGGTCCATATCTTTGATAGTTGATAGTTGATAGTTTAGTTGATGTTGTTGTTCAGGCTGAGGCTCTCGAAGCCTTTTTATTGATTAGTTCCTTCAATTTTTCCTTCGCTCGGTTCAGTTTTACTCTTGCATTGCCTTCCGAGATTCCCATTTGTTCCGCCATTTCCTTTCCTGAAAAATCTTCTAGATAATAGAAAATTAGAGCCTTGTCAATTGGATTCAGTTGTTGGATAGATTCATACATCAGCTTCAGGTTTTGTTCATCTTCAAAGTTGTATTCCTCTTCTTTTATTTTGTAGAGCGAGACATCGTCGTTTTGGATAAAAGTTCGTCTTTTCTCAGTTTTCAGAAAAATAATTGCCGTATTCAGAGCAATTCTGTAGAGCCAGGTTGAGAATTCTGATTTTCCTTCAAAACTCGAGAAAGACTTCCAAACCTGATAAACAATTTCCTGAAAAAGGTCATTCTGGTCATCACGATTATCCATATACATTTTAGAAATCTTGAAGATGATTCCTTTATGTTTATCGATTTTCTCTAAAAATTCTTTCTCAGACGAACCCATTTTTGTTTTAACTCTATTCGGTTAGTAATGATATCAAAAATTTGTTACAAAAAATAATTCTTGAATTTGATTTAGGCGCCTTTATCCGCCCTCCGTTCCCGCTTTTTTCTTTTTTCTCAAAAAAGAAAAAGAGCTCCACTCAGGTCGGGGCGCGCTTCGCCAAGTTTGAACATTTGTTTTTCAATTGACATTTTCTCAACTATCCAAGTTTCCATATCCTTAATCATAATATTTGTCATTCCGTAGGAACCTCAAGTTTAGATTCTTTCAGAATGACAAAGTTTGCGCTTAATTCTTCTCTGAGCGAAGCGTCTTTGCGAATCTTAAATAGTTTCAATCAATTCAAATAATCTTTGCGGACTTTGCGTTCAAAAAGATGCAGTAATTTTCATATTTTTGTAAAGATTAAAAATCACTCATAATTCATCATTCATAACTATAATCGATGTCTTTAAAAATTTCAGGACTTACAAAAAAATTCGGAGAGCAAGTTGCGCTCAACGAGATTAATATCGAAATCAAAAAAAACGAGATCATCGGATTACTCGGGCCAAATGGTGCCGGAAAATCCACGTTGATGAAATCTATAACAGGCGTTCTGAAAATCGATGAAGGCGAAATCCTCCTCGATGAAAAAAACATTTCAGAAAACGAAATCGAATCTAAAAAGAAAATCGGTTTCCTTCCGGAGAACAATCCACTTTATAACGAGATGTTTGTGAAAGAATATTTGCAATTCGTGGCGAATCTTCATGATATTAAAAAAGAAAGAGTAGAACAGGTCATTGATTTGGTTGGAATTACGCCTGAAAAATCAAAGAAGATAGGTCAGCTTTCCAAAGGTTACAAACAACGTGTTGGATTGGCTCAAGCCATTCTTCACGAACCGGATTTATTGATTCTCGATGAACCAACCAATGGACTCGACCCAAATCAAATTGTAGAAATCCGAAATGTCATCAAAGAAATTGGAAAGGAAAAAACCGTGATTCTTTCCACGCATATTATGCAGGAAGTGGAAGCGCTTTGTTCACGTGTAATTCTGATTCATCAGGGAAAAATATTACAAGATTCTCCGATTTCAGAATTCAAAGGAAAATTTGCAAGTCTGGAAGAAGCTTTCCAAAGTTATACAGTTTAATTATAAATAATATTATTGAAGCTTAATAAATCGGTTTCATAAAATCTTCAAGTAAAACATAATATTTGTCATTCCGTAGGAATCTCTACGTTTTTTGATAAAATGATTTAGATTCCTACGGAATGACAAAAAGAGAGTTTTTATCGAAGCATCTTAGCGACTTTAAAATATTCTCAATAATTAATAAAAAACTTTGCGCTCTTTGCGTTAAAAAAAATTCACAACTTGCAATTCGCCCAAATAATCCTTCCACTCAATCTCAAAGGAACTTTCACGTACAAAGTTCCTGAAGATTTTTTGAACAAAATCGAAGTTGGAATGCGAGTTCTGGTTCCGTTTCGTGGGAAGAAGATCTACACGGGAATTGTTGCAGAATTGTTTGATGATTTTGAAGAAACTTTTGTTCCGAAAGAAATCATCAATCTTTTAGACAATCAACCGATTGTTCCTAAACAACAGTTGGATTTTTGGAATTGGCTCAGTTCTTATTATCTGTGCAATCTAGGCGAAATTTACCGTTTGGCGTTTCCGTCTTCTCTCAAATTGGAAAGCGAAACTTACGTCAGATTGTTGTCGGAAAGAACGATTGACTGGCAAAATCTGGATGCGAACGAAACTTATCTTCTCCAGGCTTTGGAGGTTCGTCAAATGTTGAATTTACAAGAAATTGAAGCCTTTATTCCAAAAAAAGAAATCATCAAAACCATCAATGCGCTGATTGATGAACGATATATTTCTGTGGATGAAAAAATCACGGAAAAATATAAAGCGAAAGAAATTGCTTATCTGAAAATCAATGACGAAGCTTTAGTATCGGAGAATTTGGCAATGATTCTTTTAAAGCTCGATAAAGCGAAAAAACAAAAAGATCTCTTCCTCAATATCCTTTCAAAACAAATTGACAATCCGGAAGATCCAATTCGAAAATCGCTAGTTTTTGATGAAGGTAACTTTGTCAATCAACAACTTAAATCTTTGATTGAAAAAGGCTGGGTTACAGAATATTATCTGGAAAAAGACAGAATCGATTCTTACGATGGCGAAATCGAAGAAATCGAGGAACTGACAGATAATCAGAAATCAGCAATTTCGGAAATCAATCGGGCTTTTGATGAAGACAAAAATGTATTGCTTCACGGTGTGACTTCGTCAGGAAAAACGCATATTTATCTTGAGAAAATTGAAGATTGCATCAATTCCGGACAAAATGTGCTTTTGCTTTTACCGGAGATTGCTTTAACAAAGCAGATTACAATCCGTCTCGAAAAAAAATATGGAAAAAAACTCGGTTTCTATCATAATAAATTAACGGATTTTGAAAGAGTAGAAGTCTGGCGGAAAATCAAGAAAAATGAACTTAATATCCTGATTGGAACTCGAAATTCTTTGTTTTTACCTTTTGAAAATCTGGGATTGATCATTGTGGACGAAGAACACGATTCGGCTTACAGACAAAGAGACCAGCACTTCTTTTTCAATGCGAAAGATTCAGCAATGATGTTGGCAGAATTTTATCAGTCAAGAGTTATTCTCGGTTCAGCAACGCCTTCTTTGGAAAGCTACGATCTGGCAATGAAAGACAAGTTGCGTTATGTTTCCATTAATGAGAGATTTGGGAAAGTGGATCTGCCAATATTTGAAATCATTGATATCAAAGAAGCGCAAAACCAAAAGAAGATCGTCGGTAATTTCAGTCAGAAAATGGTTGAAGAGATCAATCTTCAATTAGACCATAAAAAACAAACGATTATTCTTCATAATCGTCGTGGTTATGCCAATGTCATCGAATGTGAAACCTGCGGTCACGTGACCTATTGCAGCAACTGTGACGTTGTGATGACCTATCACAAATCTTCGAATGAACTGAAATGCCATTACTGTGGACATCGTGCTTCCAAACCGATGACGTGCCCAAGCTGTAACAGCGACAATCTGAATACAAAAGGCGTTGGCGTTGAACAAATCGAAGAGGAAGTACAAAAAATATTTTCTGATGCAGAGGTTGACAGAATGGATGTGGATGCAATGCGAAAGAAGTTTGCGTATGAAAAGCTCTACGAAAAGCTGGAAAACGGAGAAACTGATATTTTGGTAGGAACGCAGATGATCTCCAAAGGTTTGGATTTTGATAACATCGAACTAGTGGCAATTCCAAAAGCGGATTCTTTGATTCACGTTCAGGATTTTCGTGCGGAAGAAAGAGCTTATCAGTTGATCACGCAGGTCGCAGGAAGAGCAGGAAGAGTTTCCGGAAATGGGAAAATTCTGATCCAGACCTATAATCCATCGCATTCGGTTTTTGAATTGATTAAAAATCAGAATGTTAAAGAGATCTATAATTATTTCCTTGATGAGAGGAAAAAGTTTCTCTATCCGCCATTTGTGAAATTGATAATGATTGAACTGAAACACAGGAAAGAAGACAAAATCAACAGAGCTTCCCAATTCCTCGGTTCGATTCTCAGAAAATATATTCCGGAAGAATGTATTCTTGGACCGGAGAAATCCCCGATTGCAAGGCTAAACAATCTTTATCAATATCAGATCCTTCTCAAGTTTCCGAAAAATAAGAACTATAAGATCTACAAAGAATTACTTTTGAGATCTTTTGATGAATTTGACGAAATCACCGCTTACAAATCCATCAAAAAAGATTTATTTGTAGATTTTTAACAATTTTTAACGTATTTTCTGGTTTTTTATTACCGTTGGCAGTGTAATCGTTGGCAATATTCTCTAACTTTACTTAGTTATGATAATAAGATTAATTAATCTTAAACCTTAATTAATAAAAATTCAATAAAAATTGTAATTGTTTTGAGAATGAATAAAATCAGAAATTACGTTTCAATTTTCGCTATTGGTTTTTCCTCATTTGTATTTTCGCAAGGGAGCGTCGCAGTTTCTACTTATCCACAAGTTGCTGACCAGCAGAATCTTGTAAAGGATATCACGGCAGAAAAGGCGCTGTTGTCTCCGAAAGAGCAGATTGAGTTTAACATCAATAAAATGTTTACCGACCCGGTTCTTAGGAATGCCAACTGGGGATTTGTGGTCTATGACCCGAAAACGGAGAAAATTGTAACGGCGTACAACGAAACTGCGCCATTGATTCCGGCTTCTACAACCAAATTACTAACAACCGAAACAGCATTTTCGCTTCTGGGAACACAGTACAGATGGAACACTCAGTTAGAATATTCCGGAAGTATTGATACGGAAGGTATTTTGACCGGGAATCTCTATATCGTTGGAAGTGGTGACCCGTCTTTAGGCGGAAACAGAGGTGGAGCGGCCAGCTATGGACAGATCGTAACCCAATATTTGGACGCGATCAAAGAGAAGGGAATCAAGAAAATCACAGGTGATATTATTATCCAGACCGCGATTTTCAAAGAAAACAAGAAACCAGAACTTCCTCAGAACATTGTTTGGCTGGAACAAGATAACTATTATTTGCCTGTCGGAACAACGGAAGGTATCGAACCAAGAAACGAGAAACTGATCATTAATCAATCCAATAATCCGTTTAATCAGCAAAAAAGATATTTTTATATTTCGCCTTATGCGAAGAAAATGGTTTATGCCGATAAGTTCGAAGGCAACTGGGTAACGACAAAAGTGGCTGAGCCACCAGCTTTTTTAGCTAATAAGCTTAAAGAAAGTTTAGCTAAAAATAAAATCACTGTTGTTGGAAAAGTGACACCTAAAATTGTTGATAGGGAGCCTGAGCCTAGAGAAATTCTAACAACCTACAAATCTCCAACTTTAGCTGAAATTGTTAATTATACGAATCAAAGGAGTGATAATGGTTATGCTGAAGCATTGCTGAAGTCAAATGGTTTTCAGAAATTAGGTGACCAGACCGTAGAATCTGGAAGACTGGCTGTAACTGACCATTTGCAATCTATCGGTTTTGATTTGGAAGGTCTTAATTTTATGGACGGAAGTGGACTTTCCAGAGCCCATACGGTAACACCACTTTCTCAGGCTAAATTTTTAGCTAAGATGATGAAGTCTCCTTACTATAAAGAATACTTCGAATCTTTACCAATTGCAGGACAATCCGGAACATTGAAGCATATGTTTATGGTAAATTCCAATGGGCAGATCTTTGCTAAAACTGGAACTTTAAGTGGTGTGAAGTGCTTGGCGGGTTATATCAAAACAAGAAATAATAAAACTTTGGCGTTTTCTCTATTGATCAACAAGTTTTCAGGCTCTGTAAATCAAGTAAAAGATAGGATGGAGCAATTACTCGATCCCACTTTAGATTTATAATTATCAATACCTTATAAATTAAAGAACTCACAAATTTTTGTGAGTTTTTTTGTAGCTTTGGATTAAAATATTTAAATATAATGAAACAGCTTTATGTATTTTTGATTGTTTTCTTAACAATTGATACAGTTTTCGGACAATTTGGTAATGTTGAGAGGCAAGGTCTTATAGAATCAGAAATGAAAGCTGCGTCTAGGTCAGCCCTGGATGTGAATGTCAACCCAAATACACTGAACTATGACCTGCAATATGTAAGATTGGAGTTTGATCTGGACCCGACCCAACAATATGTTTCCGGGACGATGACCTCACATTTCAAAATGTTAGCGAATTCTCCTAATATATATTTTGACCTTGCTAATAATCTGACTGTTTCCAATGTAAAATACCATGGGCAGAATCTCACTTTTCAACAGTTGAGTTCAGATGAGATCAAAATCGATTTTCCTGCATCTTTAACTGCTCAGACCACAGACTCTTTGTCTATTACTTATAGTGGAATTCCGGATGCAAGTGCTGATTCCTTTTCAGCGGATTTCACGCCTGCCGGGGATCCTATTTTAGCAACTTTGTCTGAACCTTTCGGCGCAAGAGAGTGGTGGCCGACAAAACAAAGCATGAACGATAAAATAGAGAAGATGGACATTAAAATTACCACACCGGCGCAATATACAGTAGGTTCCAATGGAAAATTGATGTCAGAAACTATTTTGGGAAATGGAAAAAAATTAACTTACTGGCAAACCAATTACCCGATTGCGGCTTATCTTTTTGCTTTGGGAATTTCCAATTATACGAAGGTCAATTCTACAATTACTACATCAGAAAGCAGTTTTCCATTTGTAAATTATCTTTATCCTGCAACGGCAGCGGATGCAAATAGTCAGTATGGTTTGGCTTGGACACCTGATTGTATGCAAAATTTCGAAACCAATTTTGGGCCTTATCCTTTCCGAAATGAAAAATATGGACATATGCAGTTCAATTGGGGTGGTGGGATGGAACATCAGACAATGACCTCGATGATCAATTTTGGACAAGGTCTTATTGCACACGAACTGGCACATCAATGGTTTGGAGATAAATTGACTTGTGGTAGCTGGAATGATATCTGGCTGAATGAAGGTTTTGCTACATTCGGAGAACATGTTACTTATGAAAAACTACTTATGGCGCCAAGTACATTTCAAAGTTATCTGGCTAACGAAATCGGTTATATAACTAGTGAGGCAGGAGGAAGTGTCTATATACCGGAATCTTCACAACTGGATTTTAACAGGATCTTTAACGGGAGATTATCTTATTCAAAAGGTGGTTTTGTATTGAGGATGATAAAGTGGATTCTCGGAGATGATCAGTTTTATGCCATGTTAAAAGCTTACCAGAATAATCCTGCCTTTGTTTATAATTATGTAAAAACCTCAGATTTCAAGAATTTTCTGAGTTCTTATACAGGAAAAGATTTTACAGAATTCTTTAATGATTGGATCTATGGAGAAGGTTATCCAACTTATCAGATCCGATGGATGCAAAATACAGCTACCAAACAATTGACATTCAAGGTTGGGCAGACAAGGAGTAGTTCTGCTGTAAGCTTTTTCGAAATGCCTTTGCCGATCAAAGTATCAGGTTCGGGTGGACAAACAGCTTATTTTGTCTTAGACAATACTTCCAATAATCAATATTTTACACAAGATGTTGGGTTCACAGTAACAAATGTTTCATTCAATTATGAAAATCAGATCATTACAAAAGGTTCTACGGTAATCAAAGATAACAATCTCGCAGTTAATGATATCAATCAAAAAAATATCAATGTCTATCCAAATCCATCCAAATCTTTAATCAAAATTTCTGGTTTGGCAAAATCAGCAGATTACGAACTATTCTCAGTTGACGGGAAATTAGTCAAAAAAGGTATTGCAGATCCCAATTCCGAAATTAATATTTCGACCTTGGTCAAAGGAACTTATATTTTGAAGTTCAATGATCAGTCAGTTAAGATTATAAAGGAATAATTCAAAAGTTAATATATCACAAAAAAGCGCTTTATTAAAGTGCTTTTTTTATTTTTGTTAAAATCGAAAATCAATAAAAATGATATCACAAAAATTCCTGGAGAACATCACGAACGAATTAACAAACATAGAAAACGACGGACTTTACAAAAGAGAAAGAATCATTACATCACAGCAAAGTGCAGAGATAGAAGTTGGAGGAAAAAAGCTTCTGAACTTCTGTGCGAACAATTATTTGGGATTATCTAATAATCCGGAAGTGATGAGAGCGTCTCAAGATGCTATAGGGTCTCACGGTTATGGGATGTCATCGGTTCGTTTCATTTGTGGGACTCAGGATATTCATAAAGATCTGGAATCTAAGATCTCCAAATTCCTCGGAATGGAAGATACGATTCTTTACGCCGCTTGTTTTGATGCCAATGGCGGAGTTTTTGAACCTTTGTTTTCAGAAGAGGATGCCATCATTTCCGATGAACTGAATCACGCTTCTATTATCGATGGAGTAAGGTTGTGCAAATCTGTAAGATACCGTTACAAAAATAACAATATGGAAGATCTGGAAGCGCAATTGATTGCAGCTTCTGAAAAAAATCACCGTTTCAAAATCATCGTAACCGACGGCGTTTTCTCAATGGACGGAATCGTAGCCGACTTAAAAGGTGTTTGCGATTTGGCGGATAAATATGATGCTTTGGTAATGGTGGATGATTCCCACGCAACTGGTTTCATCGGAAAAACAGGTCGTGGAACGCACGAGGCGAATGATGTTATCGGAAGAGTGGATATCATCACATCAACTTTGGGAAAAGCATTGGGTGGTGCTTTAGGAGGCTTCACTTCTGGAAAGAAAGAAATCATCGATATGTTGAGACAGCGTTCTCGTCCGTATTTATTTTCTAATTCATTAGCGCCGGGAATTGTTGGTGCGGCTTCCAAAGTTTTGGATATGATTTCTGATGATACTTCATTAAGAGATAAAGTGATGGAAAATGCAGAATATTTCCGAAAAGAAATGAAAGCTAAAGGTTTCGACATTCCAGACGGCGATGCAGCAATTGTTCCCGTAATGCTTTATGACGCAAAGCTAGCGCAGGAAATGGCAGAAAAACTGTTGAATGAAGATATCTATGTCATTGGATTCTTTTATCCTGTTGTGCCGAAAGGAAAAGCAAGAATCAGGGTTCAGCTGTCTGCAGCTCACACAAGAGAACATTTGGACAAAGCCATTGCTGCTTTTGAGAAAGTAGGAAAGGAATTAGGAATTATCTAAATAAAGTAAACGCTTACAGATTTTGTAAGCGTTTATTTTTTTAAACAAAAAACCAGCAAATAATTTTGCTGGTTTTATATTTTTTGAGAAAGTCTCAAGATTATTTCTTACCTCCGTAAGCTTTATCTTTGATTCTTGCTTTTTTACCTCTAAGGTCTCTGAAGTAGTAGATTCTAGCTCTTCTAACTTTACCTTGTCTGTTAAGTTCGATCTTTTGAAGTGCAGGCAAATTGATTGGGAAAACTCTCTCTACACCTACATCACCACTCATCTTTCTGATAGTGAAAGTTTTTGTAGCGCCAGTTCCTCTCAATTGGATCACAGTTCCTTTGAAGAACTGAGTTCTTGTTTTCTGACCTTCTTTGATCTCGTAATACACAGTGATGGTGTCACCGGCTTTGAATTCTGGGAATTCTTTTTTCGTAATGTACTTGTCTTGTACGTATTTTACTAAATCCATTTTTTTACAAAAAAAATTTGTTTTGTCAAGCTAAGCAACATTCACGTCCTTCGTCAGAGGTTGATTAACAGGTTGCAAAAATATAAATAATTTTCATAACTGCAATACGATCTGAGAATTAAATTTAATTATTTAATATCCAACAGTTCCACTTCAAAAATTAAAGTGCTGTTTGGACCAATTTCTTTGCTGACTTCTTGTTCACCATAAGCCAAATGTGGCGGGATTGTAAACCTGAATTTACTTCCTACAGACATCAGCTGCAGGCCTTCTGTCCAGCCTTTGATAACTCTATTGAGAGGAAAAGAAGCAGGTTTTCCACGTTTTACAGAACTGTCAAAAACTTTACCTGCAATTGTAGTTCCGTGATAATGGCATTTTACCGTGTCTTTTGCTTTCGGTTTTGATCCGTCAGTTTCTACAAGGATTTCATATTGTAGACCACTTGGAAGAGTCTTTACACCCTCTTTAGTTCCATTTTCAACCAAGAAATCCTGACCATCTCTCAAGTTTTTTTCAGCCAGTTCTTTTTTTCTTTTGAATAATAAATCAGCTACACCCATTTTAAATTTTTTTTTCAAAGGTATTTATTATCCGCTAATTCATCAAAAATTCCGACTTATTTCCCGTAACTTTGAAAGAATAAATTAAGGATAGATATTTTTATTAGGAGCTTAATCCCGCTGTCCACTATATCTTTTTTATTTTTTTTCACGTTTTGCTCTCCAATTGAAGCTTAGAACCAAAAAAATAAAAAAGGATGCCGTTCCCATCGGGGCTAGGGATTTCGACAAAGAATCACGTTTTGTCATCTATATAAGATTTGTCAAAAATTGAAAAGTAACAAACATAGAGTTTGTTATTCCGAAGGAATCTAAACACACTATTAATAAATAGGTTTAGATGACAATATTGAAAATAAATTATCTTTATTCCTTTGATAAGTTTTACATTTTTGCGGACCTTAAAATATTTTCAATACTATCAAAAACCTTCGCGGACTTTGCGTTAAAATCATTAAAAAATTATGAACAAAGAAATCGAAAACAAACTCATCCACAAAAACACCAAACCAACAAGTATGAGAATTTTAGTATATGATTTTCTAAGCTCACAACAAGTTGCAACCTCCTTATCCGAAATAGAAAACCATTTCGAAAATGCCGACAGAACCACAATCTACCGAACATTAAAAACTTTCGAAGAAAAAGGAATCGTCCACAGCATTCAGGAAAATACGACCACAAAATACAAATTATGCCACGACGATTGCGATGAAAAAACGCACAAAGACTGGCATCTCCATTTCTACTGCAAAATCTGCAAGCAAACTACCTGCAAAGAAGACATCTCGTTCCCAGAAAGTATGAAAACCGATTTCCGAATTGATGAAATAAGACTTTTCGCCAAAGGAATCTGCGAAAACTGCCTCGAAACTAATTTTAATTAAGTTGGTTCATAGAAGAAATATCAATAGAGGCGGGCTTCAGCCCGTCTGCAATATAGAAAATTTGTAATTGGCTTTAGCCGAAAGTGATAGTACATTTTGGCTAAAGCCGATTTTGACTTCATTAAATCATTTGGCTAAAGCCCACGCAATTGATATTGATTGCGTGATTTGTAAGTCTGATATTCTCGAAGACCTTAAGTTTAAACTTTAAGCAAATCGCCAAAAGCCAATAACTTTGCAATAGCATTGCATTTGCATTACCGATACATTTGTTAAAAAATTATTCAAAATGGAAGAATGTTGCGGTACAAAAGCAAAAAAAGAACACAACCACGAAGATCACGACCACAGCGACCACAACCATTCTCATAGCAATTCCAAATTGGGGTTGATCATTAGTCTTATCATTTTTTTCTCAGGATTGATTCTTGATTTTTGGATTAAAGCAGATTGGTTTACCACCAATGTTTGGATAAGATTCGGATGGTATTTTATGTCTTATGTTTTGGTGGCTTTTTCGGTTTTCAAAGATGCATTTGAATTGGCTAAGAAATGGGATTTCTTCAATGAGTTTTCATTGATGGGAATTGCAACAATTGGCGCATTTGCGATTGGTGAATTTCCGGAAGGTGTTGCTGTAATGCTATTTTACACAATTGGCGAATTGTTCCAAGAATCTGCAGTTAACAGAGCTAGAAATAATATAAAATCATTATTAGATGTTCGTCCGAAAGAAGCCACAGTTTTCCGAGAGGGAAACTGGAAAACCATTTCTCCTGATGAGGTTAAAATTGGAGAAAAAATTCAGGTAAAAGTAGGAGAGAAGATTCCATTAGACGGGATTTTATTATCGGAAAAAGCAAGTCTAAACACATCAGCTTTAACAGGAGAAAGTAAACCTTCATCAATCCAAAAATCTGAAGAAGTCCTCGCCGGAATGCTGAACTTAGACCAAGTCATCGAAATCGAAACAACCAAATTATTCGAAAATAGCTCGATTGTCAGAATTCTTCAAATGGTTCAGGACGCCAGTTCCAGAAAAGCCAAAACCGAATTGTTCATCAGACGTTTTGCTAAGATTTACACACCGATTGTTTTCTTTTTGGCTCTTTTGGTGACTCTTATTCCATACCTTTTTGTTGAGAATTACGTTTTCAGAGATTGGCTTTACAGAGGTTTGGTTTTTCTTGTGATTTCCTGTCCTTGTGCTTTGGTGATTTCTATTCCATTGGGATATTTTGGTGGAATTGGCGCCGCTTCCAGAAACGGAATTTTGTTCAAAGGTTCTAATTTTCTTGATATCATTGCGAATGTAACGACAGTCGTGATGGACAAGACTGGAACACTCACAAAAGGTGTTTTCAAAGTTCAGGATATCGTTCCGGAGAACATTTTGAAAGAAGATTTTCTATCCATTTTATCATCAGTCGAAAGTCATTCTACACACCCGATTGCAAAAGCAATTTCAGAGTTTCATCCTTCATCTCAGACTCCCGAATCTGTGGAAGAGATTTCCGGAAAAGGAATCAAAGCGGTTGTTGATCAACAAAGAATTCTTGCCGGCAATACAAAACTGTTGAAAACTTTTAATATTCATTACCCCGATTTTCTTGAGGAAATTGTTGAAACAACAGTTGTTCTGGCCATTGATAATGAATACAAAGGTTACATCACAATTTCCGATGAAGTGAAAGAAGATGCCGAATTGGCAATTAATCTATTGAAAAATAATGATATCAAAACCGTGATGTTAAGCGGAGACAAAGATTCCCTCACTCAAAATATTGCTAAAAAATTAGGAATCGATTCTGCTTTTGGAGGCTTACTTCCGGAAGGAAAAGTTGAGAAATTGGAAAATCTGAAAAATAATCCAAAAGAAGTTGTAGCTTTCGTAGGTGACGGAATCAATGATGCGCCGGTTTTAGCATTAAGTGATGTCGGAATCGCAATGGGAGGGTTAGGTTCCGATGCGGCGATTGAAACAGCAGATGTGGTTATTCAAACAGACCAGCCTTCGAAAATTGCAACGGCGATCAAAATCGGAAAAGAAACTAAGAAAATCGTTTATCAGAATATATTTTTAGCTTTTGGGGTCAAAGTGATTGTTCTGATTCTTGGAGCCGGAGGATTAGCCAATATGTGGGAAGCAGTTTTTGCAGATGTTGGTGTTGCATTACTTGCAATACTAAATGCGGTCAGAATCCAGAATATGAAATTCTCTAATTAATTCAGAGATATTCAGCATTAATATATTAGCCGAATTATTGCAAAATAGTTCGGATTTTTTGTTGAAAAAATGCCTTCGAATTAATTTCTTGTTCGTTAACAAAATAGTATTATCTTAGTTAAAAATGAAAATATAATGCGAACACTTGTTTTTTGTGCTTTATTATTGTCTCAATTTGGGACTGCTCAAGGGTTTTTAAAGACCCAGGGGCAAAAAATTGTTAATTCCAAAGGGGAGAATATTTATTTAAAAGGTCTTGGATTGGGCGGTTGGATGCTTCAGGAAGGTTATATGTTGAAGACCGATGATTTTGCCGGACCTCAATTTAAAATAAAAGAAAAGATTGCAGAAGTGGCAGGAGAAGATGGTAAAAATGAATTTTACAAAGCTTATCTCAAAAATGGAATTACTAAAAAAGACATCGATTCTTTAGCAAAATGGGGTTTCAATTCCATAAGACTTCCAATGCATTATAATCTTTATACGTTGCCAATCGAAAAAGAGCCGGTAAAAGGACAAAATACTTGGCTGGAAGAAGGATTTAAAATGACAGATGACCTTTTGAAATGGTGTGAAGAGAATAAGTTATATTTGATTTTAGATTTGCATGCAGCACCCGGAGGACAAGGAAATGATGCAAATATTTCTGACAATGACAAAACAAAACCTAATCTTTGGGACAGTGAGGAGAATCAGAAAAAGACAATTGCGCTTTGGAAAAAACTGGCTGAGCGCTACAAGGATAAAGAATGGATTGCCGGTTATGATATGATCAATGAGCCTAACTATGGCTTCACCGGAAAAAACCCGAACGGAACAGACGAGATGTCCAATGCGCCACTTTGGAAACTTCAAAAAGAGATTTCTGATGCGATAAGAGAAGTTGACAAAAACCACATCATCATTCTTGAAGGTAACGGTTGGGGAAATAACTATAACGGTTTGCCGAAACTTTGGGATGATAATATCGTTCTAAGTTTTCACAAATATTGGACAACCAATTCTCAAGAAGCCATTCAGAATATTGTAGATACAAGACAAAAATTGAATGTTCCTGTTTGGTTAGGCGAAACAGGGGAAAATTCGAACGTTTGGTTTACGGAACTCAATCAATTATTATTGAAAAATAACATTGGTTACGCTTATTGGCCAATGAAAAAGATTGATAATATCGCAGGTGTAACGAATGTGAAAATAACGCCCGAATACCAAAAACTTCTGGATTATTGGAAAAACGGAGGACAGAAACCTACAAAAGATTTTGCTAAAAAAGCGTTGATGAAAATCGCTGACAATTACAAAATGGAGAATGTTAAGGTGAAGAAAGATGTCATCGATGCGATGTTCCGTCAAGTAACTGATGAAACGACTAAATCTTACAGAAATCACATTGCGCCAGGAAGAATCTTTGCAACGGAATATGATCTGGGAAGATTTGGAAGCGCTTATTCTGATAATGATTTTCAAGATCTTTGGGTAAGTACAGGAAGTCATACGGAATGGAACTCCGGAAATAAAATGAGAAATGACGGTGTTGATATCTACGCTTGTAAAGATAAGATCAACAACGGATTCTATGTCGGAAAAACTGAAAAAGGAGAATGGCTTCAATACACTGTGAAAAGCAACCAGGCTAGAAAGTATACAGCTGCTTTCAGATATAATAATGATTCCGGTCAAGTTTCTGAACTGGTTATCAAAACCCAAAACGGCGACGATTTAGCAACAATTAAATTACCACCAACAGGGAAGAATGTCTGGAAAACGGTTTCAGGTGGTAATGTCAATCTTAATTCAGGAGAAAATAAATTAAGACTGTACTTTGAAGCTGGAAATGCAAACTTAAACTACTTCGAGTTAAAGTAATCATATCAACACATTTAATTATAAAAGCATCTCTATTACGATTGAGATGTTTTTTTATGGGTTGAAAATCACTTTGGCTCGATATTATCTAAATTAACTTATTGTAACAAATTAATTTTTAAATTAGAATAAGGAATTTAGTAACATTTCAGAAAACTATCTTACTACTTAATAAAACCAAACTATGAATAAAATCTTTCCATTCATTTTTCTTTTCTATACCTCTCTGTTTTTTTCTCAAAGTACGCTCACGGTCTACAGGTCCGATAATCAAAAGCCAATAAAAGGTGCAAAAGTGTATTGCAATGATAAATTATTGGGACAGACCAATGAAAAAGGAATTCTCATTTTTACAACCAAATGTCCAAAAGTGGATGTAGAAATTGATAATTATATCGGTGATGAAGTGGTGGTGGACAAAGTAATGGAAATTGGACTGGACCGAGATAATATCAAAGCTAGCGAAATACAGGGCGTGGTACTTAGTAATCAAAGTGACCCGAGAGCTTTGGTAATTATTGATAAAGTCTTCAGAAGTTTCAAAAACAATTCGCCTAATTCGCTAGATTCTTATTCTTATAGATCATATGAGAAAATGTCTTTTGATGTGGATGAAGACAGTATAAAAGATTACACCAGTTTTTACAACGCCAGACAGGATTCTCTTTCCCGGATAGCGAATCGCAAGCTGCCTAAAAAACAAAAGGAAATAAAAGACTCGATAGAAGGAGAACAGATGATGGGAATTGCAAGAGACAGCAAACTGTTTCTTTGGGAACGGGCCATGCAGTTTTTGTATTCTAAAAAATATGGTGAAAAAACCAATATTCTTGATAATAGGATCTCAGGCTTGAAAAACCCTGTTTACGAAATGCTGGCCCTGCGTTCCAACAGAGACAAAATCCCGAGAGAGATCTTGCCGGAGAACAGAAGTCTTTACAGATACTTTTTGACAGATTCTATCGAGATAGATGGCAGAGATAATTATGTCATCCGTTTCCGACAGGTAGATTACAAAGTTCCTGTTAACAGAAGAAAATACAACGGTTATCTGTACATCGACAAAGAAACTTATGCCATCAAAAAGATTGAAAGTAATAGTAAAGTCAAAACCGATGGAACGATAACTTCTGTTTGGATTCCTATCAATGACAAATGGTTCCTGAAGACGGAAAATCTCAAAATAAAAATGGGCGTTTCCGAATTCGCTACTGTTGAGAAAAAGGAAAATGAAACTGCCGAAGAAAAGAAAGAACGCTTGGATAAAATCAAAAGATTTGGGAATTATGCTTATATGAAGTCCGATTATTTCGATTTTCAGACACCTGTCGATTTCAAGGCGTCTCAGTTCAGTGGTTATACGATGAGTGTGAAAAATGCCGATGGTTCTCTTCTCAATCAATATAGGACAGATAGTTTGACCGCAAGAGAAAAACTGACTTACGTGAAAGTGGACAGCTTGGGTAAGAAATATACGTTGGACAGAAAAGTTCGTGTTCTTACATCTTTGTTAAGAGCAAAATTTACGGTTGGGATGGTCGATATCAGTCCATTACAAACCAGATATAACAAGTATGAAGGTTTCCGACCAGGCGCGACTTTTAAACTGAATGAGAAGTTTAATAAATATATTTCTCCCGATGTATATTTAGCTTATGGTTTCAAAGACCGGGGTTTCAAATATGGGGCAGGTGTGGATGTGAGAACCACTTTGGAAAGAAACTCATTTTTCCGTTTCGAGTATTTTAATGATGTGATGGCTTCGGGGAGATTTAGTCAGAATCTTTGGAATGCGAAGATGCAGATCAATAATAACGGCATGTCTATCCAGAATGATAAATACTATAAGTTTAATGGATTCAGATTTGGCTATGAAGTCGATTTGAGTAACTCATTAACATTAAATGTCTCTGCCAAAAAACAAAATGAGGAATCTGGTTATCCTTACGAGTTTATGGGGATGTCCAGAAAGTTTGAGAACTTCAGCTCATTAGCAACAATTAAGTTCTCCCCGAATAACCGAAACATTATGACACCTGCGGGAAAATATACCTTTGAACAGAACTTCCCAGAGGTTTTCTTCAATTATGAGCAGGGTTATAAAAGCTTAGGCGGAGAGTTCAATTACAGTCGTTTTGATGTATTGTACACCCATCAGTTCAGAACAGCTTTGGGGCTTACGCAGACGAGAGCATTTGGAGGATATTACTTAGGAAAGGCACCGATCTGGCATCTATTCGAGATGGGTGGTCTGGATGGCAATAGCAGTACGGGGATTTTGTCCAATTTCTCTTTGACCAGTTACCTGGGATTTGCAACCATGACCGCCGGGAAATATTTCAATGACAAGTTTGCGGGTTATTACATTACGCACCGTATTCCTTGGTACTTCAAGAGTTTTGGCAAGAGTACATCCAGTTTCGATTTTATTTATAGAGGTGTGATTGGCGATATGAAACATCCGGAATACCATCAGATAGAGAACTTCTCACCTTTGAATCACCTTTATCAGGAAGTTGGATTTGAGTATAATAATTTCCTGAGTTCAAGATTCAATTTAGGATTGTTTTACAGAGTAGGTTATTATGCGACAAGCAACTTCAAAGATAACTTCGGCGTCCAGTTGAAACTGAAATTGCTTGAATTTTAAAAAATTATTATTTTCTCGCTGATTTGCAGATCAGGCAAATTTAAGATCAGCTAAATGCACTCAATCAGCAAGAGAATATAATGTTTCTTTATTTAATTTTAACTAAAAAAAATGAACGAGCTATTCAAACAACAGGTCTATGAGGTCACAAAACTTATCCCGAAGGGGAGAGTTTCCACTTACGGTGCTATTGCAAAGGCGGTGGGTTATCCCAATCATTCCCGCCACGTAGGTAATGCAATGGGAGGTTGTCCCAAAGATGTTCCGGCGCACAGGGTTATCAGCAGTTCCGGGAAATTGTCGGTTCCATCTTTCCGGGAAAGACTAGAAAAAGAAAATGTTGTGGTACAGGAAAACTGGAAGATCAAAGATTTTAAAACCCTCTTTTGGGACCCATTGAAAGAGCTATAATTAAAAAATGTCCCTTAGTCACGAGCTAAGGGATTTTCTTTTTTTTA
>Ga0065704_10000520_pt1 | contig 26272 bp, 16 predicted proteins | sample SwiRhicommuniRL2_FD_59091 | JGI IMG/M metagenome (GOLD analysis project Ga0065704, IMG submission 59091) | Switchgrass rhizosphere bacterial communities from Rose Lake, Michigan, USA - RL2 v2 (version 2) | ecosystem: Host-associated > Plants > Roots > Rhizosphere > Soil | place: East Lansing, MI | reverse complement strand
GCGGCTTTGCCGTATCGGCGACGGGGATGCCGGGCAGCGCTTGCCACTGCTCGTAATCCACTTCGTCCGTCTTGGTTTTGGCTCGAATGGGTTCGCGGTAATACCAGCCAGTGTCGCTTTGATAGAGCACACCGGGCAGACCTTCACCGTACAGATCCACCAGTTGAAAACCCAGGTCGCCGCTGAGGCCTGGCATGTCTTGGAAACGTTGCCAGGCGGGAGGATCTGGCAAGCGCTTGAACTCGCTGGAGCTGAACTCGAGGGGAGGGCGGTTCTGCGCCATTGCGCGATCGTCGAACGCCTGATCATGGGCTGTGCTCAGGAGGTGATATCCCAACGGCGTCTGGCGGTAATCAAGCAGCAGGCGCCGAACGAGGGCGGGGGCGGTGCCCAGTTCCTCGGGAAAATAGTGGAACATCAACACCTGGCGACACAGGCGCTCGGTGCGTAGTTCAAAACCGTAGGCAAAGGTGGAAAAAGCATCGCTACGGGGTTGCCATCGCTGGCCTTCATAGCGCGGTCGCTGGTCGTACCCGGTGCTTCGTTCGCCATAGTCGAACACCAATTCGAAATGCCATTGCACAGCCGTGGGTTGACTCGCTTTCCACAGGTAGAGGTCGGCGTCGGCCTTGAAATTGCCATAGCGCACATGGCTCAAATAGCGTTGGGCCGACGTATCCCCCGTGTATTGATAAAGAATGTGCTCGCCGCGAGCGTTCAGGCTTTCCTCCAGCAGCCATTCACCGACACGGCTTGCTTGCTGGGGATCTGCCCGGCGCGACTGGGGATTCTTGCCGAACAGATGGAGGCTGCCATCGGCACCGTGCACGAGCCAGAAACCTGGTTTGTCGTTGTTCGACGACCAATGTTCAATCCGGTCGAAGCCGCTTTCGACTCTTGGAAAATGGCGCGTCACTGTGTAGGTCGTGCCCAGGGCCAGCGTGTTGTAGCGATCGATGAGGGTTGAACGGATGACGCCGTTTGCGTCGCGTTCGGGCAACCAGACCACACCGCTGGGGCCGATGATTTCGTCATCCTCGGCATAAGCCGGGACGCCCTTGTTGGTGCGTCGTGCCACGCAGGGTAACGACAGTCCCCAGCCGATACCGAACACGCTGTTGCCGACCGAGCTGTCGTAACGCAGAGACAAGGGCGGAGCAAAACCGCGCCCTGGCGAAATCGGCAACGCAATCTCGTAGGACGCGGTGCCGTGGGCGCCGACGTTTCCCCAACCTTTGCCGACGCTCTGGATGGCGCCGCCGCCCTTGGGCAGGGTCGGCGCGGTAACCGGCAATGCGGGTTGCTCGTTCATTGCGCACCCCCGGCGGCCCTGGCCGTATAGCTCACGTGCACGATGACGTCGCTCAGCGATTCCAACAGGTCTTTTTGTGCCTGAGGATTGGGGAAGGTCAGTTGCCACGTGGAGACAGCGCCGGTGTATTCGAACGGCAGGTAGCGTTCATCGTTGAAGTTCAGGGTGAACAAGCCGTTGTCGTCGACACCAGTGGAAAGGGCGATCTGTTGGTTGGCGCGCCGGTCCTCCATGACCTGTCGCGGGTCATCAGGGGCCATGAACACTTTGCTGGAGGTCTGGGTCAGCGTGGCCCGGATGTTTTCATAAGGAGCGACGACGACCGGCAGGGAAACGCTGATGGTTTTGATCCGCCGCAGGTAATGTTTCTGATCCTTGTAATCAGCGTCGAACAGTTCGTGGGGCAGCTCGAACGTGCATTGGCCTTTCTTCAGGTCGGCATGCATGTCCAGCCATGGCTTGTTGATCGTCGAGGTTGGGGTCTGGTCCTTCAATTGACGCAGTGAAATCGTCTTGCGGATCTCCAACTCTCGCTCGCTACAGCGCAGATAGCTGGCCTGCATGTTCAACAGGCTGAGTTTCAATTGCTCGCCTGCTCCTAGCCCTCGATAGGTGGTATTCCATGCGCCGGGTTGGATGAATCGCGTCGCGAACTCGGCAATTTCGTATTGCCAGCAGGTCTCGGCGGCGAGGCACAGGGCGAGCGTTGTGTCGTAGGCCTGGCGGTAGAACTGCGCGAACCGGCTGTTCAGCCATTGATACAGTTGCGTCTTTGTAAAGCGCTTGCTGAGAAAGTCGTAGTGGGACTTGGCTTGGCTCAGGCCGGTTTCAGCCAGGTGTAACTGAAGGCGGGTGGCGGTTTGCTGCTCGTTGAAGTGCGCCAGTTGGGCGTCGATCTGCGCAAGTTCGAGCTGCGCCTGATTGTGTCCCTGTATCCATTCATCCCGGCGGCGATTGAACGACTCCGTGCGGTCGATGTTTTCTGCGGCCATACGGCTGGTAATGGCGGCGCTGTGGGCTGATGCGCTGGCAGAGAGCATCGGACCTTCCCAGCGGCTGCCGCCAAAGGAGAAGCCGGCAATGTTCGGAATCACCATCAAGCCCCCTGCCGCGATCTGGCACGCCGTTGCCACGATCTCGGCCGTGCCACTGGCCAGTTGAAACTGGGTGGCCAGTCTCTCGTTTGGACTGACGTCCTTTTCCAGCAGCATTTTGTAGTGGTCGATTCGGCTTTGGACAATCGCCTGGCTGGCCAGCAGCGCCTGGTGTTGCTGACGGTCGATGTTCAAGGCCTGGCGTTGCAGGTCGACCGAGATTTTCGCCAGGTTCCATGCTTGCTGCTGCTGTAGCTCCTGCAACTGGGCCTGTTCTTTGTGCTCGATCAGCGACAACAGCGAAGCGCCAAATTGGCTGAGGCTTTCCACTGCACTCAACGCCTGGCTGTGCATGATCGAGAACCGATAGTGTGGGATCGATGCACTCGGCAGCCCTCGAACCGTATTGTCCGAAGTATTCAGTACAGGGCTACCGAGCAACGCGCGAGGGCCCAGCGGCACTGTAAATACCGGCAGATGCAGCGGCTTGCCGGCAATGTCGAGGTTGTGCCGCAAGTTGTACAGGCGGCTTTCAGCGATGTCCCAGCACTGGAGCAACTGCGGGTTGAACGGCAGACGCAAGTGCGGGCTGTCGATGGCTGGCCAGGACGCGTGCAGACTGCCCCCGCGAACGGGCAATGAGGGCAGGGAGCGGGCGAGTGATCGTTCAAATGTGCGTAAGTCGTCACTGGTGGTTTCGCCCAGCGTTTGCAGGCTGAGGCTTACCCAATGATCGACCGATTGAACGGTCGGGCGTGGCCCCAACAGATCCAGCACCCGCACGTACCACAGCTTTGCCTCGCTGAGGCCGTCCGGGGTCAGTTGGCGGTAGGCGGCGTCACCTCGATTGATCAGGATGTCCAGGTACAGGAAGTACAGCGCCTTGCGAAAGTGTGCCGGATGACTAAGCGCGATCTGATGAGGGTCGTGGGGCGCCTGGTCGGCATACGAAGGCGTGGTGCTATCGATTAAAGAAACGGCCCTCCAGCAATGTTTCTGGCCGCGACCTGGATCGAAGACACGGCGCAACCAGCGTTCGGCCTCCTCATAGCGCTGTTCGGCGTTCAAGCGCTGGGCGACCAGCCATGGCATGTAGAGGAACAGTTCGGTGAAGTAACGACCGTAAGGGCCGTGGAAGTCCATCCTGTCGTGAGTGCTGTCTGGTATGGCGGGTTCCGGCAGGCGTTGTGTGGTCCAGTCGAACAGCTCGTCCAGACTGTTCTCGGTACGGCGGATCAGTTCTGCGGCGAAGGTGGTGTTCAACCTGATCGGTTGGCGGAGTTGGTCTCCGGCATCGCTGGTCTTGATGGCGCTATGGGTGAAATCGATAAATTGGGTGGTGCCTAGTCCGGCCGTCGATGAGGGGGTAATGCCTGGAGCTTGAAAGTGTGCAGGGATGCAGTTCAGCTTGATGGCTTTAAGGGCGGAATAGAGCTTCGTTTCCGGTTCATCGGGGTAGACAAAGGCAACCCCACACAAAAATGTATCGCCGTCTTGGCTGAGATCCTCGCTATGCCAAGTGAACTCGAAAAAATCCCTCAGGTCCGGTGCCGGGTTGGACTGCGCCACCACTGTCAGGTTTTCATACGACAGCGGTTGAGCCGCCGAGGCGGTTGGCTGACGGAAAATCACATATTGAATGTTTCGCGGCTCATCAAGAAAGACTAGTGCCTTACCAAAATTTAGCGCTGCGGAGTTGTTTGCTTGTATTGATAAGTTTTGTACCTGTCCGGAAGTGGTGCTGCCACTATTGCGTCTACTTTCGATAATCAGATGGCGCACTGCCTCTGTAGAAAGTAATTTCCCCTGAAGGTCTGTGTAGGCATGCAGCGTGATACCGCGCGAGTGTTCAGAGTCTCTGAGCACGTCGACCATGTGGTCGAACGATAATATGTGGCTCTGGTTAAGAGGTAACGGAGCGTGGCTGGTTACTTCCAGGTATGAACCTGCATCCAGTTCCACGTAGGGTGTTTCCGGCAGGCTTCGGGCGGGAAACACTAAGTGAATCTGGATTCTTGGGAACTGATCGTGTCTGGTTTCAAGCCTTAAGCGTCTTTTTTCAGGTGGTTCATAGAGGCTGGCGCGATTGTCGATGTCTGCAGTCATGTGTAGCTTGAGCGTGGAGGCGGTATGGTCATGGGTGGATCGGATTCTGATCCACTTCTGGCAACCGTCGAAGTTAGACATGGAGTCGCTCATGCTAGTCGGGAGGGAAGCTTCAGCGAGAATGATTTTCGAGCGTGTTTTTGTTTGAATACGTTGCTCGACAGCGCCTGTGAGCACTTTCACGGCGGCCTCGTAGGGGAGAGATTTTTCTGTTGCCGTTTGCTCCGTGGTAGCTGAGTTATTCAACTCAGGGATGAGATTTTTATCGATACAAGCCGTTTTAATGAATCTGAAATTGTTGCCTGCCGAGTAGGGCGTGTCGGTTTTGAGTTCTCGTGCACACAAGGCTATAAACAGTGAGTCATGCGAGCCGTTGTTGTAGTGCACCGCAACAGAGCCTATCAATGCCCGGGTTGCATCAAGGTCCTTTCCGCAAAGCGCTTTGTCGTTGCAGTAACCCTGCAAGCCAACTCGCGGCGTACTCCAGTTTCCATCCTGTTTTTTGAAGCAAAAGCTCAAGCGCAATAGCGGATGACTGGTGCCTGATTGCCCGGCGGAGGTATGAGCGGTGTCAATGGTGAAGGCTCGCGGATCCTGTTGTATGCATTCTGCCCAGGCAACAAACAGACGATTGTTGAACCAGACAGGACGAATCGTGTGTTCGACCGCGCTTTCGGGAATGGGCACATCGGCTTTCTCCCAATCCGACCAGGCATACGGATCCGGCTGATCCCGTTTGGCGGCGATGGCTGGGGCCTCTGGTGGCGTACCGTCCAGTGGACGTTGCGCCATGTCCAGCGAGCGCCAGAAATAAGTATTCTCCGATCGTGATTTGGCAATGAAATAGTAAGTGCTGTTGGCAAAGTCTTCGCCGTCGATGTAGCCGTTGAGAATATTCAGGTTGGCGATTTCTTCGAATCGGGTCAGGTAGGCCATGACCGCCGATTGAACCGCATCGGCCTGGATCCGGCTCTGGTTGAGGTCGTTTTCCAATTGCTGGAAGTTGCCGCTCTTGTTATTCCTCAGGGCCGGGTCCAGGTAACTTGCGGGGAAATACAGCAGCTTTTGATGAGCCGCCCAGATGGGGTACTGATGCATCTCGTTGCGCCACGTCTGCAGGTGCTCGGGCGTGATGCTTGCCTGGTCGTAGCCGGGCTCCATATTCATCAGGATGCGATTGATGTATTGCTGAAGGCTGGCGATGGCGCACGCTACAGGCGTGGTGGGTACATCCTGGCTGACCAGCACGTCCAGTAGCCAATATTCATAGAGGTCCTGGGGGGTCTTGAGCCGCACCGTCCCGGTCGGGTCATTGTCGGGCGCGACCTTGTCCAGGTAGAGCGCCAACTGTGCATCGCGCAGGCTTTCATCCAGCTGCTTTTTCATGGCAACGGTCATATTCAATCCTTGAATAAAAAATGTACGCCTCAATGGCACGCAGCGATCAGCCCTTCACCGACGATTTTCCAGTCCTGTGTCAGGCTGTCGCTATTGAGTGCGGCGGCCTTGAGCAGATGGTTTGCCGACAGGCCTGTGCTCAAGCAACACGCCTGGCAACGCATGACCCAATCCACGGCTTGCATGGTGGTGGCGCGTTTGGGCGTCAGCAGCGCGGTCAGGCAACTCACTTGCTCGGTGCTCCAGCCCAGCAGGTGGGCCAGCAGGCCGTTGACTGTCTCTGCTGAATGTTGCGGTAGGTCTTGGTTGGCGAGTTGCAAGTAATGCAACAGGTTTTCTTCTGACTGCGCCTGATGGCGCGCGCAATGATTGAACCGTTCGAGCAAATACAGCGTTTGAGGTGTAAGCGTTCCTGAACTGTTCGAGGCTAACCACGTGGGATGATGCATTAACACCTGTAGCGTGCTGCTGCTCAGATGCAATTTCTGGCAGGCGTCAGCGGTGCGAAGCACGTGCGCCAGCAATGGCGGTGTTTTGCCGACAGTGGTCATGATGGCCTGGACTATTTCCGTGGCATTCGTGCCGGCCATTTTCATCACGCTGGGAAGATATTCGGCGGACACGTCGGCCTTGTCGTGCAGCAGTGTTTCTACCAGGCGTTGAGGGTCGTTGGTGGATTGTGTGTGCTCCCGAAGTGCGGCCAATCGCTTTTCCAGGTTCTGATCCAACGGCAAGTCATGCCTGGCACTCTCGAACAGGCGACACCACTGCAACACATCGAGATCGTTTTGCTTGAGCCAGTCCAGGGCCCAATCCATCGCCATCAGTACGTCGAGAATGTCAGGGCCGGTGGTGGTCAGCGCTCCGGTCACCAGCGCCCGACAGAACGTATCCCCTCCCAGTAACCGGGCCAGTTCCGTGCACGTCAGCGGCGACAGGCCAAACATCCGGGCGATACGGGCCTGGCGGTAGAGCGAGGAGACTGTAGGCAAATCCTTTTTTAGCGCCAGGTACTTCCCGGTCTGTTTCACCAGCAACAACAACGCGTCTTCCGTGAGGGCGAGTCCCAGGCCCGCGCCGAGATAGCTGAGGGTTTCAAGATCCGCGGGATCGAGGTCCGTCGCTTGTTTCTCCCATGCCGGGCTGTCGAGTAAACGGGTGCGATTGAATACTTGGTCGAACAACGGAACACGTTCTGCGCAAGCGCTGGTCGGCATTTCGTACAACAGCGAGGCAAACTCCTCAGGGATGATGCCATGGCGCCGCTTCATGTACTGATAGACCCCAAGCGCGCGCAAGGTGTTGGCGCCGAGTGTCATTGCGGTGTTGCCTTCCGAATACAGGCTATTGACGATCAGCGTATCCAGTTCGGCAAAGGCAATACCGGTCCATCGTTGCAGTCGGACCATGCGCTGCATGCGGTCGAAACGTTCGTAGGACTTGTTGCCAAACCCTCGCTGGTTCGTTCTGGTTTCAAGCACCAACGCGGGGGCGGTGTCGGGGCCGTTGATGTAAGCGGCGCCCTGGAGGTTACGCGTCGGGGGCGGGTTATGGGGCGAGATGCAAGGGCTGTATCGGCCATGCGCCAGTAGCTGCTCAACCAGTTCCGTCGTCAGCCCGGTGCGCTCCTTGAAGAATGTGAAATCACCCAGGCGCTCGACATCTTCAGTGCCATAGGCTTTTTTCAAGGCCTCGAAATCGGAGTTCGAGGCGAGCGGTGCGAGCAAGAGTGCCTGTTGCGCCGGACTGAGCCCTGAAAGCAGTTTTTGCGCTTCGCCAGGCGATTGCGAAACGTGTCCATACGTTGAGCCGTCCTGGCAAAACGGCAGTTTCAGGCTGATCCGATAATTGACTTCACCCAGGGCGGGTTTACCTGCGCCCAAGCCAAGCAGGCATTGGTGGTGGTGAAGATCATAGGGCAGTGAAAAGGGGTAGTGTGCGTCGGCCAAGGCCTGATGGACGGTTGTGCCGTCATCGAGACTGGCCTCGATATGGCTGCGCAACGTGTCGTTGACGATGTTGAGCATCGGGCGTGCAACCAAGGCACTGTGTGGGTCGAGCATCAGCGTGTTGAGGTCCGGTCGACGTTTCTCCAGGGGGATCTTGCGGGCGTGGGTGGAGCTGTTTTCCAACTGCCTGGCAAACAGGTACAGCGCACGCAGGTAGGCCACGGGCGAGTCGATCGCGGCGATGTCACCGTCCTTGCAAAACCGATCCCAGTTTTCCTGGAACAGTGCTTGATAGCTGATCGGCCCGGATGTCGGGTCTGAGTCCAGGCTGCGTCGCACACGGAGCTTGGTGTCGCTGGAGCAGAGTTGATGCTCCAGGTACAAGCGGCTGATCTGCCGGGCGTGGCTCGACGCATTGTCGTAGGCCTGCGCGGCATCTGCATCGCGGTGCTTGGCGAGCGCCTGGGCGAACTGCGTCTTGCCCAGGCGCAGGATGTCGAATACCGACGTCAGTCCCATTCGCTGCAGGGCGGTCTTGAAATCGGTTTTTGCAGCGTCCTCTCCGTCTGGGGAGGCAACGAGCTTGTGCAACAGCGAGTCGTTGCTTACGTCCATGTGTGGTCATCTCCTGTGCGGACGGAATGTGCTTGTTCAAGCGAAAACCGTACAGGAGCGTGCAGAGAAAGGCGGTAGGACCGGGGGCGGGAGATTTGTACGAAAGAGCGATTCGTGGGCTGCGCGGATGCAAGTCCTGTGGGAGCGGGCTTGCTCGCGAAGGCGTCGGATCAGCCAGCATTAAGTTGACTGACCCACCGCCATCGCGAGCAAGTTCGCCCACAGTCGGCGGACGTTAGACGCGGAAGTGGCTGACCAGCATCTGCAACTGATTACCCAACCGTGCCAGTTCCACGCTGGAAGCGGCGGTTTCTTCGCTGGCGGCGGCGGTCTGTTCGGACACGTCGCGCACGTTGATGATGCTGCGGCTGATCTCCTCGGCCACGGCGCTTTGCTGCTCGGCGGCCGCAGCGATCTGCTGGTTCATCGACTGGATGTTCGACACCGTGCGGGTGATGTTTTCCAGTGACACGCCGGCCTTGCGGGTCAGGGCCACGCTGCTGTCGGTGAGGCTGCGGCTGTTGTTCATCACGGCCGCTACTTGTTGCGTGCCGTTCTGCAGCCCGGCCACCAGGCCTTCGATTTCTTCGGTGGATTTCTGCGTGCGCTGGGCCAGGCCACGGACTTCGTCGGCCACCACGGCAAAACCACGTCCGGCTTCACCGGCGCGTGCCGCTTCGATGGCCGCGTTGAGCGCCAGCAGGTTGGTCTGCTCGGCCACGGCCTTGATCACGTCCATGACGCTGCCGATCTTGTCGCTTTCCTGTTGCAGCACGGTCATGGCGTCGGTGGAACGCACCACCTCGCTGGCCAGGCGTTCGATCTGGGCGATGGCTTCGCTGACCACCTTGTCACCGGCACGGGCTTCGCCGTCGGCGGCGGCCGCGGCCTGGGAGGCCTCTTCGGCGTTGCGGGCCACTTCCTGCACCGTGGCGGTCATTTCGTGCATGGCGGTCGCGACCTGATCGGTCTCGACTTTCTGGCTGTTGACCCCGGCGCTGGTCTGCTCGGTCACGGCGGATAGTTCTTCGGCGGCGCTGGCGATCTGGGTCACGCCATCGCGGATGCCGCTGATCAGGTCGCGCAGGGTCACGCCCATGCGCGCGATGCCTTGTTGCAGCACGCCCAGTTCATCGCGGCGAGTGACGATGACCGTGTGCGACAGGTCGCCACCGGCAATGCGCTCGACCACGGCCAGGGTATCGCGCAGCGGGCCGGTGATCTGGCGAGTGATGATCACGGCTGCAATGACGCCAACCAGCAGCGCCAACAGGGTGCTGACCAGTTGCAGGGTGCGCGCCTGGGCACTTTCGGCGTCGCGGCGGTCGAGTTGGATCTGGTACAGCTGTTCGCTCAGCGTCACGATTGACGCGCCCTGGTCGGTCATTTCCTTGCGTGCCTGTACCGCGTCGGCGGTGGCCAGCTTGAAGGCCTGCACGGCGCTGCGGTATTGGGCCAGGGCGTTTTCCAGTTGGCGCAGTTCATCCTGGCGGGTACTGGAGAAATGCTCGTTCAGCGGCTTGAGCGAGGCGATGGCGGCGTCCAGCTGGGTGACGGCCTTGCGTTCGGTGTCGGCGTTGCTGTTGGCGGTGTAGCCGCGCACTTCATAGCGGGCCAGCATGAAGTCCTGCTTGGCCTGGGTGATGGCCTGGAACTGGGCGAAACGCTCGTCGCCGACACCCATTTTCCGCACGTCCGAATCCAGGGTCTCGATCAGCTTATAGGCGATCTCGGCGTTAGCGCCCATGGCATCGCGGGCGGTGTTGCCCGTGCGGTAGGCGCTGCGCATTTTGTTCAGGGACACCTGGTAGGCGCTGATGACTGCGCTCTGCTCCTTGAGCAACTTGACGTTTTCCGGGCTCTTGAAGCTGCTGAGCAGGGCGTTCTGTTGTGCCACGAAACCATCGAGGGTGGTCTGCACGTTTTGGGCGGCGGTCTCGTCACCGTTGGTCAGCATGTATTGCAGGCGCGTGACTCGAAGCTTGGTCAGGCCGGCGTTGAGCTGGGTGATGTCGCTCATCCAGTTGCTGCGGTCGATCAGCCCGCCCAGGCTGGTCCAACTGGTCAGGGCCAGCAGGCAGGTCAGTACCAGCACCAGGCCGAAGCCCAGGCCCAGTTTCATGTTGACGCTAATGTTGCCAAACCAGCTGTTCATCAAATTCCTCCAGGAACGTTGTGCTGCTTGATCGTCGGTACGCTGGAAGATTGTTGTTGTTAAGAGCCAGCAGAGCATGTAACAGGGCTGTATCGGCGGGGGGGACAAGATCTGTAAGTCTTTTTTCCGGATATCTGTGGGAGCTTTGCTCTCATCCCAAGCTTTTTTTCACATCTGTTTCACCGACTGCCTACGTCGGCCTCTCTACTGTCGCGCCAACGAATGACTGGGTGGATGCCGTTGGGGCGGCTTGATGTGGAACTGAGACTGAGCCTTTTCGGCCTGAGGCGCTCGATCAATACGCGCCGCTTTGTCCGTTACCGAAACGCTGTGGTCGTGCTGGCTTCGGCGCTGCTGGTCATCCCGTTGACCCTCTGGCTGCTCAGCCCGGCGGCGATACCGGACCTGGCCCACGGCAACGTCGCCGGCGCCCGGGCCTTGGCCGCTGGCTGGGCCAAGGGCGAGATGATCGTGCTGGTGCGTCATGTCGAGCGCTGCGATCACTCCAAGGCCGCGTGCCTGAATGATCGCGAAGGCATCACTGACCGGGCCCGGGCCGTTGCGGTGGAGTTGGGCGCGCGGTTCGAGCAACTGGGCCTGGGCAACGCCGACCTCTACAACAGCCCTCTGGTGCGTGCAGTCCAGACGGCGGGCTACATGTTCAACAAGGTGAGTGCTGGTGATGATTGGCTGAGCAATTGCCGCCGCGATCTTCTGCGCAATGCCCTGGCCCACAAGGTCGCCGGGCGCAATCTGATCCTGGTCACCCACAGCGAATGCATGCAGGCATTGGAAACCGCGCTCCAGCGGCCTACCTCGACGTTTGGCTACGGCGCTTCGCTGTTCGTCTCCGCTGCCCAGCCACAAGCCCCGCAGTTGCTCGGTTTTATCGAAGCCTCTGACTGGCGCTCGGTGGCGTTTCAGTAATTTTTCCCACGATTAGGACCGCCCATGCTGACGTCTGCTCGCGCCCGTTTCTACGGGCTCAATCTCGGAATTCCCCTGGTCTGCGCCGCGGTGGTGTTCTTGCTGTTCGACTTGACCCGCATCGACATCGCCTTCAGCAATTTATTCTATGACCCAGTGCACCAGGTCTTTCCGTTGGAGCACGTGCGGCTGTTCGAGAAAATCACCCATAAATGGGCCAGGATCATCCCGAACTGGACCGGCGAGGCGGCGATTATCGGGGCGCTGCTGTCGTTTGTCTGGACGGTCTTCCAGCCGCAAAAGCGCCCGGGATTACTTCGCCTGTTGGAGAAAACCCGGTTGGCCACACCGTTGCGTTTTGCCCACAAACACCGTCGCGACTTCCTCTACGTGGTCGTCGCCTTTTCCCTCAGCACCGGGGTGATCCATTACCTCAAGGGCCACACCAGTGTGTACTGCCCGGTGGAAACCACCCAATACGCCGGCAAGATCGAGCACAAGGAATGGTTCCAGAATTTCGACCTGCTGAAAGTCGCCGGTGATGGTCGCTGCTGGCCCGGCGGTCATGCGTCCGGCGGCTTTACAATGCTGGCGCTGTATTTCGTCGCCCGCCGCTACCGCTGGCGTCATTCGAAAGCCTTGATGCACGGGGCGCTGGTCTTGGGGTTTGTCTACGGCACGACGCGGGTCCTGCAGGGCTGGCATTACATGTCACACACGTTCTGGGCGGGGATTTTTGTCTGGTTGAGTTGCTTGCTGATGGCGTTGCTGTTTTATGGGCGGGCGGCCTTGGAGCAGCCAGTGTTGAAACCACAGCGAGCGACGGCAACGGCTGCCTTGCCTGCGTCGGGCAGTGCACATTCGTCAGCCTGAATGCAGGGCAAAAAAAAGCCCGCTGGGAGAGCGGGCTAAAACCTTAGTTTCTTGAATGAGCGAGGCGACTGTACCCAATCACGCGGGGGCGTGGGGTGAAGAAAAGTTTATGAGGTCGCCTCCCTGCACGACCTCATGCCTGCGGACTCTTCTCACCGCAGATCAAACCGATCCAGATTCATCACCTTGACCCACGCCGCGATGAAGTCCTTGACGAATTGCTCCTGCGCATCCGGGCTGGCATAGACTTCGGCCAAGGCCCGTAGCTGGGCGTTGGAGCCGAAGACCAGGTCGACACGGGTGCCGGTCCATTTGACCTGGCCGGTCTTGCGGTCGCGGGCCTCGAAGGTTTCCTGGGTGTCGGAAAGGGGTTTCCATTCCACGCCCATGTCGAGCAGATTGACGAAAAAGTCGTTGGTCAACGTCCCGGGCCGTTGGGTAAAGACACCGTGCGCAGTGTGGCCAACGTTGGTGTCCAGTACCCGCAGACCGCCGATCAATGCCGTCATTTGCGGGGCGCTGAGGGTCAGCAGTTGGGCCTTGTCGATCAGCAACGCCTCGGCGGACACGCGGTACCGGCCCTTGAGGTAGTTGCGAAAGCCATCGGCGATAGGCTCGAGGAAACCGAACGACTCGACGTCCGTCTGCTCCTGGCTCGCGTCCATGCGTCCCGGCGAGAACGGTACCGTCACGCTGAGCCCGGCATTTTTCGCGGCTTGTTCAATACCGGCGCTGCCGGCCAGCACGATCAGGTCTGCCAGGGAGATTTTCTTGCCGTCGGATTGGGCAGCGTTGAACTCGCCCCGAACCTTGTCGAGGGTCGCCAGCACTTGGGCCAGTTGCTCTGGCTGGTTGGCCGGCCAATCTTTCTGCGGGGCCAGGCGCAGGCGGCCACCGTTGGCGCCGCCGCGTTTGTCGGAACCACGGAAGGTGGAAGCCGCGGCCCATGCTGTAGACACAAGCTGTGAAACCGTGAGGACCGAGGCCAGTAGCTTGCCTTTGAGGGCGGCGATGTCACTGTCGTTGACCAGCGGATGGTCGACCGCCGGGATAGGGTCTTGCCACAGCAGTTCTTCGTTGGGCAGTTCCGGGCCGAGGTAGCGTGAGAGCGGGCCCATGTCGCGGTGGATCAGCTTGAACCAGGCGCGGGCAAAGGCGTCGGACAACTGGTCCGGGTTTTCCAGGAAGCGCCGGGATATTTTTTCGTAGATCGGGTCGAAGCGCAGCGCCAGGTCGGTGGTCAGCATCGTTGGGTTACGCCGTTTGGACGGGTCATGGGCATCGGGGATGATGCCCGCGCCTGCCCCGTTTTTCGGCGTCCATTGGTGCGCGCCTGCCGGACTCTTGGTCAGTTCCCACTCGAAGCCGAACAGGTTCTCCAGGTAGTTATTGCTCCAACGAGTGGGGGTGGTGGTCCAGGTGACTTCCAGGCCACTGGTGATGGTGTCGGGCCCCTTGCCGGTGCCGAAGGTGCTTTTCCAGCCCAGGCCTTGCAGCTCCAGGCCAGCGGCTTCGGGCTCGGCGCCGACATTGTCTGCAGGGCCTGCGCCGTGGGTCTTGCCGAAGGCGTGGCCACCGGCAATCAATGCCACGGTTTCTTCGTCGTTCATGGCCATGCGGGCGAAGGTTTCGCGGATGTCCACCCCGGCGGCGACCGGGTCCGGCTGACCCTCGGGGCCTTCCGGGTTGACGTAGATCAGCCCCATCTGCACGGCGGCCAGCGGGTTCTCCAGGTTGCGTCCATCGTCAGTGCGGCTTTCTTCGTTGCCAGGCTCGGCCACCAATTGGCCTTCGCCGGGGTCTTGCATGGCCGCTTTGTCGGGCTTGCCGTAGCGAACATCGCCCCCCAGCCATTTGTTTTCCGAACCCCAGTAGACGTCCTCATCCGGCTCCCAGACATCGGCGCGGCCACCGGAAAAACCGAAGGTCTTGAAGCCCATGGATTCCAGCGCGACGTTGCCGGTAAGGACGATCAGGTCGGCCCAGGAGATATTGCGACCATACTTCTGCTTGATCGGCCACAGCAGCCGACGTGCCTTGTCGAGGCTGACGTTGTCTGGCCAGCTGTTGAGCGGTGCAAACCGCTGCTGGCCGGAACCCGCGCCACCGCGCCCATCACCGGTGCGGTAGGTGCCTGCACTGTGCCAGGCCATGCGGACAAACAGCGGTCCATAGTGGCCGAAGTCTGCCGGCCACCAGTCTTGCGAGTCGGTCATCAGTGCATTCAGGTCTTGTTTCAGGGCCTGGAAGTCCAGGCGCTTGAACGCTTGGGCATAGTCGAAATCCTCGCCCATGGGGTCGGACAGCGAGGAGTGCTGGTGCAGGATCTTCAGATTCAGCTGGTTCGGCCACCAGTCGCGGTTTGTCGTACCACCGCCAGCGGCGTGATTGAACGGGCATTTCGATTCGTTTGCCATGAGAAGCTACCTTTGGTCGTATTCATCCAGCTATCCAGCCCGGCCGGGCTTCGAATAGCGACAGGCGAAATAGATGACACAGGGCGCAGGGCTCACAGTTCGCTCAACTGATCGTGTGCGGCCACACGGCAACGCGGGAGATGTCTGGTTACCCATTCGGTGGCCCACGGCAAGCCCAGTACGGTTCTGAACGCTTCGTATCTCTTTGTCAGGTTTCACGGGCCGGATTGCACCAGCCTGAATTCAGGCTAGTCCTCCTTTGCCAGATAGCTAATAGGCGCAGTATTAACGGTCGATAGGGATAATCTTTTATCGAAGCCAAGGGGCGAGGCAGATGATATGAATGGCGCCTGCCGTGACGGACCCAATAATGAACAAATGCCCGCGCAGCACGGCCTTCCACGAAGCCGGTCATGCCCTGGCTTTCTGGTGGAACGGCCAACCGATAAAACGCATCACCGTGCGTACCAAGGCTGAAGCCTGCACGGGTCCTCTGTTCGACCTGCGCGGCAACCCTCAATACGCAGAAGGGTGGGTGGAAGCGGACTATCTTGTCCCGCGCCCGGCATTCGACGCCCCGGGGATCGCTGAATTCCTGCCCTCGATGGTCGATGCCATTGAACGTGACCTGCTCCATTGCTTCGCGGGGCCAGTGGCCGAAGCAGTCTACCGGCACCGTCGGTCCGACCGGTTGATCAGGGGCAGCGGCCGCGGAGACCTGGACCGGGGGCACGAATTGATCAGCCTGCTGCCACCGCGCAAATTGCTCGACGCCCAATCCCAGGCCATCTCCCGCTGCAGTTGCCTGGTGCACCGTTACTGGCCGGCTGTCAGCGCCGTGGCGGGCTTTCTGCAAGAGCACGGCACGGTTGAGGGGAACGCCGTCACAGCGCTGTTGTGCGAGATGACCGGGGAGCGTCCGATGTCGCTTGGCCATCAAGTGGCAAGCCTCGATTCGTGATCAAGGCGTTGCCACTGGCCCTATCCGACTCGGATGAAGCCACTACTCGCTAGCGCTTCACTGTTTCCTCAAGAGAGAAGCGTCCCAGTGGGTTTTGTTGGAAGTGCTCGATGTTCTTGCGCGAAATATTGATGTACGGGCTGTAGTAGAGATCGATCCAGTTGACGTCCTGCTTGGCGATCACCTGAAGATCGGTATACATCTGCTTGCGCTTGGTCGGGTCCACTTCTACCCGCGCGGCCGCGACCAGATCCTTGACCTTGTCGTTCTTGTAGCGGGTCATGTAATTCATGTTGGTGTCATGTCCCAGCACGAATGTGGTCTTCTGGTCCGGGTCGAGGATGTCGTTGGTCCAGTACATCACGGACAGATCGTAATCGCCGTCGATCAGCATTTGCCAACTCTGGGTTGGGTCGACTTTCTGCAAGGTGGCTGTCACGCCGACCGCTGCGAGCTGTTGCTGGACCAGCACGGCGATCTGCTCGTCGGCTTCATTGCCCGCATTGACTACATAGTTGAGCTTCAGGCCTGAGGCGCCTGCATCCGCCAGCATTTTCTTGGCTTTTTCCGGATCGTACGGGCGCTGCAGATTATCGGCATTGTGATAAAGCGCGCCTTTAGGAATGTAGGAATAAGCCACCTGGCCATGGCCGAATGTCACGGTATCGACCAGGGATTTTTTGTTGATCGCAAGGTCCAGGGCCTGGCGTACTTCAGGCTTGCCCAGCAGTCCGTGCGCATGGTTGATCAGCAGATGATCCTCGCGGGTGGAGGGATCCATGTGTACGACCAGGTTGGGATCTTTCTTCAGGGTTTCGACGCGCGAGAAGGGCACGAAGATCGCCGAATCCAGTTCACCGGCCTGTACCTTCAACATCCGCGTATTGTCATCGGGGATGGAGATCCATTCCACGCCATCCAGGCTCACCTTGTCGGCCTGCCAGAAGTTGGGGTTCTTCTCCAGCACCACGCGATCGCCGCGTAGCCACTCCTTGACGATAAAGGCGCCAGAGGCGACGGGGTCCTGGGCATAGGCTTCCTCCCCCATTTTTTCCATGGCCTTTTGCGACAGGATGGAGACGTTGGGCAACGCCAGCTGCGCGAGGAAGGGCACTGAAGGGCTCGTGAGTGTCACCACCAGTGTCTGCGGGTCGGGTGCCTGGGCCTTGTCGATAATCTTGTAGGAGTCGCTCCACAGCGACCCTTTGTTGTCGCGAATGCGCAACAGACTGAACGCTGCATCGCTGGCGGTAATCGGTGAGCCGTCGGAGAACTTGGCCGAGCGTAGTTTGAAGGTATAGGTCAGGCCATCGTCGGAAACGTGCCAGCTTTCGGCCAGCCCCGGTACCAGCTTGGTGCCGGTGTTGTCGACGCGCACCAATACGTCGTAGACATTGGAGAACACCCAGTTATCACGGTTCTGCGCGCTTTTGATCGGGTCGAACGTCGTACTTTCTTCACGGCAACCGATGGTCAGCACGCCTGCTGCCTGGGCGACACCGGCCGCCAGTGTGCAAACGGTCAACGTTGCGGCGGTCAGTAACTTCAAATGTTTCGATCGCATGGTCAAACTCCCTATTGATGAATGTTTTTTAGAGCAATGGCTCTCCGAGCACACAGCTATAACGATGTCCATTGATGTCATGGCTGGGGGGCGGCGTTTTCGCGCAGATGGGTTGTGCATACCGGCAGCGCGGGTGAAAAGCGCAGCCGGATGGAAGGTTCAGGGGGCTGGGTGGCTCGCCAGGCAGGGGTTCGCTCAGCAACGGTCGAGTCGGGTCGATGTGTGGAATGGACTGGATCAGCGCGACGGTATAAGGATGCCGAGGGCTGCTGAACACGGCCTCCGTGGGGCCTTGCTCGACGATCTCGCCGAGGTACATCACGGCGACCCGATCACATAACCGCCGAACGATTGCCAGGTCGTGAGCAATGAACAGAATCGCCAGGTTCATGCGCTGTCGCAGTTCCAGCAGCAGGTTGATGATCTGTCCCTGGATGGAAACGTCCAGCGCGGCCACGCATTCATCGGCGATGATCAACCGTGGCTCGATGGCCAGTGCTCGAGCGATCCCCACACGTTGGCATTGACCGCCACTCAATGAACCTGGCTTGCGGTGGGCCAGCTCCGGTCGCAGGCCGACCAGGTTCAGCAGTTCATCGACCCGCTGGCGAATCAGCGGTGCAGGAATCGCACAGCGCACTCGCAACACTTCAGCCAGGGTGTCGCCGATGCTCATTCGCGGATTGAGGGCGGTATAAGGATCCTGGAAAATCATCGCGGTTTCGTGGCGCAGTCGCTCGATGTCGATCCGCTTGCCTTGAGCCATATCGACGCCATCGAACAGGATTTGTCCGGCGCTGACCTCAGTGAGGCGCAAGATGGCCCGACCCAGGGTGCTCTTGCCGCTGCCCGACTCACCCACCAACCCAAGCACCTCCCCGGTGGCCAGACTCAGCGACACACCGTTGACGGCTTTCACCCATTGCCGGTTGATCCCGAACGGACCGCTGCCAGGGGCGGCGAAGCGCACCTGCAGATCCTTCACGTGCAACAGGGTCATGACGAGGCTCCCACCGGCAGCGGGTAATGGCAGGCGACCCGGTGTGCCTCGGCCATGTCTTGCATCTGTGGCAACAGCCGCGTGCACTGGCTGCCCTGCTGAAGGCAGCGTGGATTGAAGCGACAACCGGTGGGCAGCGCATCCAGCAGAGGAGGCTGGCCGGCGATGGTCTTGAGCATGGCATGGCCGGCGCTGGTCGCCGGTTGGCAGTCGATCAGGGCCGCCGTATAGGGATGTCGTGGGTGAGCCAGCAGATCAAGCTTGGTGCCGTGCTCGCAGAGCCGACCGGCGTACATCACCGCGATGGAATCACAAGTCTGGGCGACGATCCCCAGGTCGTGGGTGATCATGATGATTGACAGCCCACGTTGGTCGCGCAAATCCAGGAGCAGGCGCAGGATCTGTGCCTGTACCGTGACATCCAGGGCGGTGGTCGGCTCATCGGCGATCAGCACCTGGGGGTTGCAACCCAACGCCACGGCGATCATGGCGCGTTGTCGCATGCCACCGGAAAACTCATGGGGATAACTGTCGACCCGCCTTAGCGGATCGGGAATGCCCACCTGGCGTAACACATCAATGGCCTTCGCCCGTGCTTCACGTTTGGACGCCCCCTGATGCAGGCGTATGCCCTCGCCGATCTGTTCGCCGATACGCATCAACGGGTCAAGATGACTGCCGGGATTCTGAAAAATCATCCCCAGCCGCCGACCCCGTATGCCCCGCATGTCGGCTTCATCCAGCGACAGCAGGTCCTCGCCGGCAAGGCGCACGGCCTTGCCCTGGACGCGGAGGTTTGCAGAGGGCAGCAAGCGCATCAAGGCCCGGCAGGCCATCGTCTTGCCTGAGCCGCTTTCACCCACCAGACCGAGGATTTCGCCTTCGGCCAAGTCAAATGACACACGATCCACCAGCGTGACTTCGCCCTCACCGTGGCCGGCGATCACGCTGAGGTCCTCGACGTGCAACACCGGTGTGCTCATGGGCGCTCTCCGAGGTGCTCGGCGACACCGTCGGCCAGCAGACTGAAGCCCATGGCCAGGGTGACGATCGCCAGTCCCGGGAAGGTGCAGATCCACCAGGCGTTGGTGATAAAACTCTGGCCCTCGGCGACCATCGTGCCCCACTCGGCGGTGGGTGGCTGGACCCCCAGGCCGAGGTAGCTGACCGCCGCCCCATTGAGCAGTACCAGCACCGCGTCGGACATGGAAAACACGATCGAACCGAACATGGCATTGGGCAACAGGTGCCGAAACAGAATGCGTCCATGACCGAAGCCCAGGCTTTTCGCCGCCAAGGCGAAATCGCTTTCCTTGAGTACCAGAATCTGCGAACGGATCAGCCGTGCATAGGACACCCAACCCACCAAAGCCATCGCAATATAAAAGCTGCCCAGGCCGGGGCCGAGGATGGCCATGATTGCCAACATCAGCACCAGGAAGGGGAAGGCCAGAATAATATCGATCAGGCGCATGCAGATCGTGTCGAACCGGCCACCGATATAGCCGGCCAAGGCGCCGACGCAAGTGCCGATCAAGAATGGGAAAACCACCCCGATCACGGAAATCTGCAAGTCGATGCGCGCGCCCCAGATCACTCGGGAAAGAACGTCGCGGCCGAAATTGTCCGTGCCGAACGGATGGGCCAGGCTCGGCCCCAGCAGGCGGATATCGGTGTTCTGGGCAATCGGATCGAAGGGCGCGACCCAGGGTGCGAAGAGTGCGAGCAACAGCCAGCCAAACAGAATCGCCAGGCCCAGCACGGTGGCCAGTCGCCGGTTGCGCAAGCCCAAACGCAGCGCAAGACGCCAGGTGGGACTGAGGGCCTGGCCGCTCATCGCATGTTCACCCGCGGATCGATCATCACAGTCAGCACATCGGCGAGGAAATTGACCGTGACGGTGGCGAGGGCCAGCACCATGGCCACGCCTTGGACCACCATGTAGTCGCGGGTAAAGATGCCGCGCACCAGCAATTGGCCGATGCCGGGAATGGCAAACAGACTTTCGATGACCACCGTGCCGCTGATCAACCAGCCGATGTTCACCGCCAGCAGGTTGACCGCCGGTACCAGGGAGTTGGGCAGCACATGCCGACGAAATATCGCCCGCTCGGACAAGCCCCGGGCCCGTGCGGCGGTGGCATGATCGGCTTGTAGCTCCATGAGCATGCTGGCGCGCAGATTGCGCACCAGAACGGCGGAGAGTGCCAAGGCAATGGTCAGGCACGGCAAGACCATGTGATGCAGTTTGTCCCACCCCGTACGTCCATAGCCTGAGACCGGGAATAGCCCCAACTGCACACTGAGCAGCAGGATCAACATGATGCCTAGCCAGAACGCCGGCATGCCGAGCCCTGCCGTGGTGAACAGGCGAATCAGGTGATCCTGCCAGCCGCCCTTGTTGCGCGCCGCCACCGTTGCCAGTGGCACGGCAATCAGCAGTGCCAGCAGTACGCTGCCGAGCACCAGGAACAGGGTAGGCTCAATGCGGGTACTGATCAGCTTCAAGGCATCGACTTTGTAGAGCAGCGATTGGCCGAGATCGCCTTTGAGCAGGTTCTTGAGAAAGTAGAAGTACTGCATCCACAAGGGCTGGTCGAGACCGTACTGGGCACGAATCCTGATCAGCGCCTCCGGCGTGCTGCGCGAGCCCAGCAGGGCCCGGGCGGGGTCGCCGGGGATTGAGCGCACGAGCACAAAGGTGATCATGCTGATGCCAAACAGCACCGGCAATAGCTGTAGCGGGCGCGACAGTATGAAACGGTAGCGCGCCAGGTTCATGGGCTAGTTCCGGTGGCGGTGCAGAAAATCCAGCAGGACTGGGAAATAGGCGTGGGGCTCTTCGTAGAACGGCATGTGGCTGCTGTTGGGGAACACATTCAGTTGTACATCCTTGAGCGCCATTTTCATGCGCATTGCACAGGCTGGCGTCAGTTCATCATGTTGACCGGTGGTGATCAGCACGGGCATTTCGAAGCTGGCCATCTGCTCGATGCGATTCCAGTCCTTGAGATTGCCGGTATAGAGAAATTCGTTGGGGCCCTGCATGGTCATGTAGGGCCCCATGTTCCAGTCGCCCAGGGAACGTGTCACCGGCGCTGGCCACTCGTCCAGACGGCAGACATGGCGATAGTTGAGCAGGGTGATGGCCGCCTGGTATTGCGGATGATCCAGGGTGCCCATGGCTTCATGGCGCTGCATCATCGCGACGGTCTCACTGCCCAGGGCGGCCCGCAGACGCTCCAGCTCCAGGGACAGGTGAGGGATATCGCCCGCGGTATTTTCCAGGATCAGGGTTTTCAGCGCTTGGGGATGATGAATGGCGTACTCGATCGCCAGCCAGCCACCCCAGGAGTGCCCCAGCAGGTGCACTTTGCCCAGGTCGAGGGCTTGGCGGACGGTCTCTACCTCCGCCACATAACGGGTGATGTCCCACAGGGATTCGTCAGTGGGCCTGGCCGAGGCGCCGGTTCCCAACTGATCGAAAGCGATGACCCGCAAGCCCTTTTCCTTGAGCCAGCCATGGCTGTCACGCAGATAATCGCAAGGCAATCCCGGGCCGCCATTGAGGCACAACAGCACCTCGTCGCCGTCGCCAAAGCCATAGGCCACCAGACGATGACCATCGACTTCCACGTCGTACCGCTGGTCTGGCTCGATCTCACGCCACATCATTGCTCTCCTGCTCAGGTACCGCCCGTTGGCTAAACCTTACCGAGGAAGCTACGCGCCCATAAGCTAGCAATTCTTATAGGTTTGATCTGGCATTCCCTCGCTCAGGCGTGGCATTCTACTTGCACGATTTCAGGATTGAAATTAATAAGGGAGCTGAATGGATGCAGGCCAAGCTGTCTGACTTCAATACCCGTCTTTTGTCTGGCAGGAGCCTGGACGAACAGATGGATAACACCCTGGGGATGGTCCAGGCGTTAGGCTTTGAAGCCTTGGTGTACGACTACAGTCCGGTGCCACTGGATCATGATGGGGCACTGATCACCCCGACTGTGCTGAAGTTGCGCAATACCCCCCGTGATTGGCACTCGCTCTGGTGTGAAGAAGGTTATTACCAGATCGACCCCGTCCAGCATCTGGCAATCAATGCCATATCTCCTTTTGTCTGGTCCTATCGACCGGAGGCCGACACGGTGCTGCAGCCGTTCATCGGCCAGAGTCATGCACCGGTCGTGAGCTACCTGCAGGATTCGCGCATGACCTGCGGCGTGACGGTGCCGATGCATTTGCCCAAAGGCGGCTTTGCGACATTGACCGGGCTGCGCGCCGATACGAAGGGGAGCACCCTGCAGGATGTCCGGCAAACGCTGGGCGACTTCAGCCTGATTTCCCATGCCCTGCAAGAGGCGGCTTTTCCGCTGCTCGGCAAGGAAGCCCGCGCATGCCCGGTTCGCCTGACCAAACGCGAGCGTGAGTGCTTGAGATTGGCCGCTGAAGGCTTGACGGCGGCGGACATCGCCAGGCAACTGAATCGTTCCTTGGCCACCATCACCCTCCACCTGACTTCTGCAATGCATAAGCTCGGCGCCAGGAACCGGGTCCAGGCCGTGGTCAGGGCAGTGCATTATCGGTTGCTCGATAGCTGAAATCGGGCAAAAACCTATCTGTTTCTCTAGTTATTCCGCCGGCCAGTCCCCGGTATCGTGTGCCGCAGGATTCCTGGGGAGCGGCACGAAATGGATTTTCCCGTAACGCACGAAGGCTTTGCGCCTTTTGGTCCGTATCAGACCTGGTATCGCATCACTGGCGATTTCAGCAGTGGCCGTACGCCGCTGCTGATCCTGCATGGCGGCCCGGGCTGTACACACGATTATGTCGATGCCTTCAAGGATATTGCCAACAGTGGCTATCCGGTGATTCATTACGACCAACTGGGCAATGGGCGTTCCACCCATCTTCCGGAAAAAGACCCCTCGTTCTGGAACGTGGCGCTCTTTCTCGATGAGTTGGAGAACCTGCTGGATCATCTGGGCATTGGCGACAATTACGCACTGTTGGGGCAATCCTGGGGCGGCATGTTGGCCAGCGAACATGCGGTGCTCCAGCCCGCGGGCTTGCGCGGGTTGATCATCGCCAACTCCCCGGCGGACATGTCCACCTGGCTCCTTGAAGTCAATCGCTTGCGCCAGCTTCTACCCATTGAGGTGCAGCAAACACTGCTCAAGCACGAGCGGGCTGGAACCTTGACGTCTACCGAGTATTTTGATGCCGCTCGGGTTTTCTACGACCGCCATGTCTGCCGTGTCACGCCCTGGCCCGATGAAGTCGCCCGTACCTTTGCCCAGATCGATGCCGATCCTACGGTTTATCACGCCATGAACGGCCCCACCGAATTCCATGTGATCGGCAGCATGAAGGACTGGTCCATCACCGATCGCTTGCCACGGATCAAGGTGCCGACCCTGCTGATTTCAGGCCGATACGATGAAGCGACGCCATTGGTGGTCAAACCCTATGTGGATCATGTTCCCGACATTCGCTGGGCGTTGTTCGAACACTCCAGCCATATGCCCCATATCGAGGAGCGGATGGCTTGCATGGGAACGGTGGTGAGTTTCCTGGATGAGTGTCTGTAGGCGTCTGCGCAATCTGAGCCGTCGTTTTTGTTGTGTTTCTCGACGCGTCCTGTGAGACGCGTCTCTTTTTTGAGTGGAAACTTCCCGCTCTCTTGAACCGAAAGCGATATGCAGGGTCTGGTGTGCGCGCATTGCTGTGCATGCCTGCTGTCATTTCTGTATCGAGGGATCGAACATGTCCGTATTTGCCTTAGGGACGAGGCTAGTTGTTGCGTCGCTGTGTTTTCTGGCGATGAACATTGCTGTCGCCGCGCCAACCCCCGGCGACACGGATCTGATCCGTGAACGTCAGGACCGGCTGCTCGAAGAGCAGCGCCGACGCCTTGAAGAACTCAAGGACTTGCCCGGCAAGGAGGCGAAGCCGGCCCAGCCCACGGCCCCTGTCGATACCCGTTGCTTCCCGATCAAGACCATCGAGCTCAAGGGCGCCGATGCTTTGTCCGTGGCGGAGCGCGAACGCCTGCTCAAGCCCTACATCGGCCAATGCCTGGGCGTGCCGCAGCTGAACGAGCTGCTCAAAGTCATTACTGACCATTATCTCGACAAAGGCCTGGTCACCAGTCGCGCCTACTTGCCGCAACAGGACCTGTCCAGCGGTCACCTGCAAGTGCTGGTGGTCGAGGGTCGCCTGGAAGGCTTGAGAGGTGCCGAGAACAGCAAGCTGTCGGATCGCGAGTTGGCGATGGCGTTTCCCGGCAAGACCGGCGAACTGCTCAATCTGCGTGAGATGGAGCAGATGGTCGATCAACTGAACCGGTTGCCGTCCAACCGTGCACAAATGGAACTGACCCCGGGGCAGAACATCGGCGGCAGCGAAGTGCGGGTCAATAACACCCCGCAGAAACCCTGGCGCGCCGGCCTGTCACGGCATAACGATGGGCAGAAAAGCACGGGCGAGCAGCAATGGGGCGCCTCCCTGGACTGGGACAGCCCCCTGGGTCTGGCTGACCAATTGGCCTTGCGCGGCGGCCACGATGTCGTCAGCGATCACCAGAAAACCTCGCGCAACGGCATGCTCTATTACAACCTGCCGTTTGGCTGGTGGAACCTGAGCTACACCTACAGCCAGAGCGAGTACCGCGCGCTGGGCCAGGCCAACGGTTTCAATTTCAAGCAGAGCGGCGACAGCCAGAACCATCAGCTGCGCCTGGAGCGTGTGGTCCATCGCGACGCAGTGAGCAAGACCTCCCTCAACACCGGCCTTTCGTACCTGCGCACCAACAACTTCATCGAAGACAGCAAACTCGCCGAGAGCAGCAATCGCATCAGCGAGGCGCAGTTCGGCATCAACCATGGCCGGCGAGTGGGCAATGCCTTCGTCAACCTCGACCTGGGCCTGCAACAAGGTATCGGTGCCCTCGATGCCCAGGGCGATCATGAGCCGGGCCCTGGAGTGCCAGATGCGCGCTATCGCAAATACACCGCGACCCTCAGCTATTTGCAGCCCTTCATGCTGGGCGGCGAGTCCTTCAGCTTCAGCAGCCTGATGACCGGCCAGCGTAGCGAAGACGTGCTGTTCAGCCCCCAGCGCATGAGCCTGGGCGGCCTGTCGTCGATTCGTGGCTACAAGGACCAGACATTGTCCGGCGACAGCGGCGGCTACTGGCGCAACGACTTGCGTTGGAGCCGCCCGGTGACCCTGGAATGGCTGCGCCCGGTCTTCGCCGAATACGGCACCAGCCTCGGTTATGACCAGGGCGTGATCAGCGGTAATCGCTACAACGGCGATCAGCACGGGCGCATGTCGAGCAACTCGCTGGAGCTGTTCGCCCGCGGTGAGCACCTGAGCGCCAGCGTCACCTTCGCCCATTCCCTGGAACGTCCGGATGCCCTGACCGAGCGCGAAGCGCCGATCTACTTCCGCGTGGATGTATCCATCTAATTTCTGCTGCAACGAGACCTGATCATGGACGACCGCCAATACGCCTTCCTGGCTCGCCAGCCTTCTGCTGCCCTGAAAACCCGCGACGCCTTCTGGGGCATGCCCAAGCGCGGCCTGGCGTTCCTGCTGGCAAACGTCATGTTCTGGCAGCCAATGTGGGCCCAGGCGGACGGCATCGTGGTCAGCGCCCCGGGCACCAGCCTCGGCCAGGCCGGCAACGGCGTGCCCGTGGTCAACATCGCCAAGCCCAATGGCAGCGGGCTGTCTCACAACCAGTTCAAGGACTACAACGTCGGCAGCAACGGCGTGATCCTCAATAACGCCACCAACGCCGCCCAGTCCACGCAACTGGGCGGGATCATCCTCGGCAACCCGAACCTCCAGGGCACGGCCGCGAAAGTCATCCTCAACGAAGTCAACGGCGGCAACCC
>Ga0065704_10070408_pt1 | contig 26306 bp, 24 predicted proteins | sample SwiRhicommuniRL2_FD_59091 | JGI IMG/M metagenome (GOLD analysis project Ga0065704, IMG submission 59091) | Switchgrass rhizosphere bacterial communities from Rose Lake, Michigan, USA - RL2 v2 (version 2) | ecosystem: Host-associated > Plants > Roots > Rhizosphere > Soil | place: East Lansing, MI | reverse complement strand
GCCGGAGTGGCGGCCGGCTTGGCCGGAGCGGCCGGCTTGACGGGAGCCGAAGTGAGCACCGGCTTGACGGCGCCCTTCGAGTTGATGTTGGCGAGCACGTCGTTCGAGAAACCGGTCAGTAGCTCGGCGATGCGCTTGTTGCGGCTCTGCAGGTAGTTGTAGGCAAGCACCGCAGGAACGGCGACGAGCAGACCCAGAGCCGTCATGATGAGAGCTTCACCGACTGGGCCGGCTACCTTGTCGATCGATGCCGAACCGGCGAGGCCGATGGCGATCAGGGCGCGGTAGATGCCGACGACGGTACCGAACAGACCGATGAACGGAGCGGTAGCACCGACGGTGGCGAGGAACGGCAGGCCCGATGCGAGGCGAGCGTTGATCGAGGATTCCGAGCGGGCGAGCGAGCCGTGCAGCCAGTCGTGGGCTTCGAGCGAGTCGGTCATCTTGGCGTGCTGTTCTTCAGCGGCGAGGCCGTCCTCGACGAGCTGGCGCCATGCGCTGTTCTTCTCGAGCTTGGTGGTGCCTTCACGCAGCGTGGGGGCCTTCCAGAAGTTGGTACGGATATCGCGGAACTGGCGCATGATCTTCGACTGTTCGAACCACTTGGTGAACAGGATGTAGAACGAACCGAAAGACATGATGCCGAGGATGATGACCGTCGCGTAGGCGATGAAGCCACCCTGTTCCAGAGCTTCCATGAAGCCAAACTTGTTCTGCGGCGCGCCTTCACCGGCAGCAGCAAGGATATCAACGATAAGCATGCGATTTACCTCTCAAGAAGAATGCAGGATGTGACCGGGGCCCTCGGGCCCGGTCGAACCGTCATATTAGTCAAGCTTGTACACGATCGCGGTCGAGAAGGCGCCCGAGGTCGGGTTGCCTGCGTCGTCCAGCGCCGGGTTGAAGCGTGCGTAACGGGTCATGCCGTCACACGCCGCCTCGTCCAGGTCCGGGCTGCCGCTTGAGCTAGTGACGTTGCAGGAACTCACCTTGCCGTCTGGGCCGACCGTGACACGGACACCCACTCGGCCTTCACGCTCTTCACGTGCCGCACGGGTCGGATAATTGGCCTGGATGCGGGCGGCCCAGCTGCCCTGGCCCTTGGGCGAAGCGCCCTTTGCCTTGGAAGGCCCTGCCGGAGGCGGCGGGGGCGGCGGCGGAGCCGCGGTCTGGATGACCACGGGCGGCGGCGGCGGTGCCTTTATAACCGTTTGCACCGGCGGCGGGGCCGGGGCGATGTTGATCGGCGGCGGCGGCGCCACAATTGGCGGCGGCGGCGTATCCGGCTGTTCTGGAGGAGGAGGCGGCGGCTCTTCCTCCTTCGGTTTCTCTTCCTTGATATCCACCGTGGTCACCTTCTTGATGACCTGCTGCGCTGCCTTGTAGGCCAAGCCAGTGACAAGCGCATAGCCGACGAAGACGTGGATCAAGGCGACAATGACAAGAGCGGTAACCTTGCTACCGCTCATTTGCTGGTCAGCGTAAGCCATTCAGACGCATCACTCCATTACCAAGCCCTGGACAAGTCCCAAGGGCGCCTATGAACACCCCCCCGGAAGTGGTGCCCATGACGAAACTCAACGTACCCACCCTGACGGCTGATGGCCCACTTGCCAAGTCTTTGCTTCGGGCAAGCGAACCGTAGGGCATTTTTTTATCATGTGCCCCTTATGCCACATTCCTTAGCGACGATGCCCCCCCTGCGCAACGCCTTATCAACCAGCAGAAGGTTAACGCACGATTCAGGCTATCTGATGACAAATTAGTTGGAGCGAATCCAGCCATTCCTTCACCTCTGTTCGCCAATGGGGTCGTATGGTCCCGCAATTCCTCGGAGATTGTCTGCGAAATGGTACTACGCACAAATCATCTGCTGGCGGCGGTCTTTGCGGCCACGCTTTTGCTCCAGCCGGCGCTCGCGTCTGCCCAGCCCGCCGGGCTGTCATCGGCCGAGCCCACGTTTGCCGATATCGCCGACATGGCCGATTCGGCCGGAATGGTATTGCTTGTCAGGGTGGCCAAGCAGATTGCGGTCAAGGACGAGCGTGCGCCCGGACTGCAGCCGGGGCATCGCAGGTTCTACATGGAAGCGGAGACCCGTTCGTTGCTCACGGGCGGCGCGCCCATCGGTGGGTCGGTGAAGTATCTGGTGGACTTGCCGCTTGATGATCGCGGCAAGGCGCCGAAGCTCAAGAAGCAGGACGTGTTTCTCTTCGCCCGTCCCGTTCCGGGAAGGCCGGGCGAGGTGCAGCTTGTAACCCCGACATCTCAGCGGCCGTGGACGGCGGCAGGCGAAGAGCGCCTGCGCTCCATTCTCCGGCAACTGGTGTCGCCGAATGCCCCCGCGAAGATCACCGGGGTGCGCGAATTGCTGTATGTTCCGGGCAACCTGCAGGGGCAGGGCGAAACCCAGATATTCCTGGCGACCAAGGACGGGTCGGCCGCCTCGATTTCGGTGCGGCATGAACCGGGCGCACCGCCGGCATGGGGCGTGTCCTTTTCCGAATTGGTGGCGAATGTCGGAAATCCGCCGCGAAAGGAAACGCTTGAGTGGTATCGGCTCGCCTGCTTCCTGCCCAGCCGCCCGCCAGCGGCTGCCAACATTTCCGCCAGCTACGGGGAAAGCAGGCAGGCGGAAGCAGATTATCGAATGGTGCTCGGCGAACTGGGCCCTTGCGAGCGTAACTTGGCGGGCACTCGCTGAGGCGGCCATATCGCGTGTTCTCAAGGTGCTGGAAATTCCCCGGCTGCTGCCCTAGGGCGCGCTTTCCAAAGGGGATATCATGGCAGAACCGCTCAACATCGCACTTGCTGGTCTGGGAACCGTCGGCACCGGCGTCGTTCGTCTCATCGAGACCAACGCCGAACTAATCGCACGCCGGGCCGGTCGTCCGATCCGCATTTCGGCGGTCAGCGCGCGTGACCGGACCAAGGATCGCGGAGTCGATCTGTCCCGCTATGCCTGGGAGGACGACCCTGCCGCGATGTTCCTGCGCGATGACGTCGATGTCGTCGTGGAGATGGTCGGCGGCTCCGATGGTCCGGCCTTGACGCTGGCGCGCGGGGCGATCGCCCATGGCAAGGGGCTGGTGACCGCCAACAAGGCGATGATCGCGCACCACGGGCTGGAACTGGGCGCAGCAGCGGAAAGCGCTGGCGTCCCGCTCAAGTTCGAGGCCGCCGTGGCGGGCGGCATCCCGGTGATCAAGGGGCTGAGCGAGGGCGCCGCAGCAAACGCCATCGACCGGGTCTACGGCATTCTCAACGGCACCTGCAATTACATCCTGTCGACCATGGAAGACACCGGGCGCGACTTCGCGGATGTGCTCGGGGATGCGCAGCGCCTCGGCTATGCGGAGGCCGATCCGACCTTCGACATCGAGGGCGTTGACGCTGCGCACAAGCTTTCGATCCTGGCGGCGATCGCGTTCGGCGCCAAGCTGCGCTTCGATGCGGTGCAGACGACCGGGATCTCACGCGTCAAGGCTGCGGACATAGAGCAGGCGCGCTCGCTCGGCTATGTCGTGCGCCTGCTTGGGATGGCCGAGATAGACCATGTCGACGCCGCTCCTCGCCTGTTCCAGCGGGTGCGGCCTCACCTTGTGCCCTTCGATCATCCTCTCGCCCATGTTGACGGCGCGACCAATGCGGTCGTCGTCGAAGGAAACTTCATGGGGCGGCTCCTTTTTCAGGGAGCAGGCGCTGGTGATGGGCCGACGGCAAGCGCCGTCGTTGCCGACATCATCGACATCGCCCGCGGTGACAAGGGCGCGACGTTTTCGATGCCGACCGGTGATCTCGAAGCGATGGAACCGGCGCCGACCGGCCACCGCGTCGGGCGTTGCTACATCCGTTTCACCGTGCCCGACCGTCCCGGCGTTCTGGCCGACATCACCGCTGCCATGCGCGATGCGGGCGTCTCGATCGAAAGCCTGATCCAGAAGGGCGACCCGGACGACGATGGCGAGGTGATTCTCGCACTCGTCACTCATGAGGCGCCGGAAAGTGCCGTCACCGAAGCGCTGAATATCCTCGAAGGATCGGACAGCCTGACCGCACCGCCATTGATGATGCAGATCATCGGCGACTGACGCGAGGGAGAGCTGCGCCGGCTCAGGGTGCTCTCAACTCTCCCTTGGCGATCTTGTCGGCGTCCGATCCCTTCGGGGCCTCGGGGATCTGCGACAGGTCGATGATGTAAGGCACGGTCACGCTGCCGAAAGAGGCCGTCGCCTTGCCCTTGAAAATGCCGTTTCCGGCAACATCGGGCGTGTGCAGGCGCCCATCGTCGAGGGCCTGTTCGGATTCCGGGTCGGTTTCCGATGTCGGAGGCACGCGGAACTGCTCCTCGTCCGGTGCACAGACGACGATCTCTCCCTGCCTGACCGTCCGCAGGCAGGCGTTGCGCGACCTGTCAGGCGTGACGCGGCCCATCGGCCCCATCATCTTCTCCGCTATCGCCCGGTCCTGCGCGCGCTGCTCGTCCGCCGGCTGTGCCATCGCCGGTGTGGGAGCGACTGCTGCAAGTGCGAAAAGAACGTTCCACCTTCTCGACAATCTCAATTCCTCTGTCTAAGCCGACCGGACCTTCCCCCCGTCGGATTGATACGGAGTGAACATGCCCGAAATGCCGACCCCTGCAAGTAAAGTACTCGACCGCGTTCTCGTTCTCGAAATGGTACGCGTTACTGAAGCAGCTGCAATCGCCGCGTCCAGCCTAATCGGCCGGGGTGACGAGAAGGCCGCCGATCATGCCGCAGTCGAAGCAATGCGCAAGGCTTTCGACGAGCTGTACATGGACGGCACTGTCGTGATCGGCGAGGGCGAGCGAGACGAAGCTCCGATGCTCTTCATCGGCGAGAAGGTCGGCGGTGCGCCCGGCAAGGGCCCCAAGATCGACATCGCGCTCGATCCGCTCGAAGGTACGACGATCTGCGCCAAGGCCGGTCCCAACTCGCTTGCGGTGCTCGCGGCGGCGGAAGAGGGCGGCCTCCTCAATGCGCCTGACGTTTACATGGACAAGCTGGCGGTCGGTCCGGGGTATCCGGAGGGGGTCATTGATCTCGACAAGTCGCCGACCGAAAACGTCAAGGCGGTGGCTGCTGCCAAGGGTGTCGATCCTGAGGACATCATCGTCTGCGTGCTCGATCGTCCGCGCCACGAAGCGCTGATCGCCGAACTGCGCGGGCTGGGCTGCGGTGTGGTGCTGATCGGCGACGGCGATGTTGCCGGCGTCATCGCGGTGACCGACGAAGAGACGACGATCGACATGTACATGGGGTCGGGCGGAGCGCCCGAAGGCGTGCTGGCCGCTGCGGCGCTGCGCTGCGTGGGTGGTCAGTTCAATGGCCGCCTGCTGTTCCGCAACGACGACGAGCGCGCCCGCGCCCGCAAGTGGGGCATTGAGGATCTCAACAAGATCTACAAGCTGGAGGATCTTGCAAAGGGTGACTGCATTTTCGCCGCCACCGGCGTGACCAGCGGCTCGCTGCTCGAAGGCGTCAAGCACCTGAAGGGCGGCAAGATGACGACCGAGAGCGTCGTCATGCGTGCCAGCTCCGGGACGGTTCGCTGGATCAAGGGCGAGCACCGCTCGGTCTAAACCGGCCCGCAGGTTGGGCGCGTGTACAAGTGAAGCCATTAGAAAAGGGCTGGCTGCGGGCATTCCGCCGCCGGCCCTTTCCTGTTGGTGTCGGTGAAAAGATCGCGCCGTCTATTGCAATCGCATGACTCCTCACTAGAGGCGGGCGCGACCAGCCAGGCCCGGCCGTTTGAGGGAATCGCCATGAAGATCATGTCCGGCAACAGCAACTCTCCGCTTGCGCGCGCGATCGCCGCGTATCTGGAAGTGCCGCTTACCGACGCCAGCGTTCGCCGGTTTGCGGACGAGGAGATCTTCGTCGAGATTCACGAGAACGTGCGCGGCGAGGATGTCTTCGTGGTTCAGCCGACGAGCTATCCCGCCAACGACAACCTGATGGAACTGCTGATCTGCATCGACGCGCTGCGCCGTGCCTCGGCCAAGCGCATCACTGCTGTGGTTCCCTACTTCGGTTATGCCCGCCAAGACCGCAAGCCGGGTCCGCGTACGCCGATCTCGGCCAAGCTGGTCGCCAACCTGATCACCGAGGCGGGCGCCGACCGCGTGCTGTCGGTCGACCTGCACGCCGGCCAGATCCAGGGTTTCTTCGATATCCCCACCGACAACCTGTTCGCGGCGCCGGTCATGGCGGCGGATATCCAGGCCCGCTATGGCGAACAGTCACTGATGGTCGTCTCGCCAGACGTGGGCGGCGTGGTTCGCGCCCGTGCGCTTGCCAAGCGGCTCGACAACGCGCCTCTGGCGATCGTCGACAAGCGCCGCGACCGCCCGGGCCAGTCCGAAGTCATGAATATCATCGGCGACGTGAAGGGCCGTGCCTGCATCCTCATCGACGATATCATCGATTCGGGCGGCACCCTGTGCAACGCCGCGCAGGCGCTGATCGACGAGGGCGCGACGAGCGTGATTGCCTACATCACGCACGGCGTGCTGTCTGGCGCTGCTGTCTCTCGCGTCAGCAATTCGGCGCTGACCGAACTGGTGATCACCGATTCGATCCTGGCGACCGACGCTGCGAAGGAATCGGGTCGCATCCGTATCCTCACCATCGCCCCGCTCATCGGCGAGGCCATCCGCCGTATTGCTGATGAAAGCTCGGTTTCGAGCCTGTTCGATTGAACCGGCCAGGCGCGGTGCCTTATCGCCTGAGCTGTTGGGTTATTCCCAAGGCCGTGTCTGGCCGGGCTTGATCCGGTCGAGCGCTTCGAGACGGCGGCACTGGCGCGATTCGAGGGCCAGCGTCAGGATCGGTTGAGGCGTTGTCACGAACTGGCGCGGCGGAATACCGAAAAGCGCCGTGAATTCGTGGATCAGGTGACTTTCGTCATAATAGCGTAGTGCCAACTGCTCGCCCTCTTCGGCATCCGCCACGCCGCGAAGATAGCTGGCCATGTCGAGAGCGCGGGCACGGCGAAGGACCTGCTTTGGCGGCAATCCGAAATCGCGGCTCACAACACGTTCGAGCTTGCGCCGGTCGACACCGCAAACATCTGCGGCGCCACTTACCGAAATCGTTGGGTCGGCGAACGCGATTTCCTCGAACCGTGCCGCGATCGGGTCTGGCGGTGCGACGCACATGTGCGCCAGCCTTTCGCGAAAGCAGCTTTCGATCTTTTCCAGCCATTCTTCCGGCGTGGCGTCAGGAGAGAAGGCATCAAGTATCGGCTCGGACGGGCCGCCGATGGTGCTGACCGGCACCAGGCGGTCCAGGAAGTCACCGACGCGCGGCCCGCGCAGCGCCGTGCAAGCGCCGGGGCGCAGGATCATGCCGACGCTGGTAAAGCTGCCCGTGACCGAAACGGGCATGCGCTTGGTTTGCGGCCCGAAGAACAGCGCCGCGCGGCCAAAGGCCTCCGGCCCGGTTGCGGTTTCAGCCCTCCAGTCCCCGGCAAGCTGCACACGTATACATGGCGTATCGTTGAACAGTCCGCAAGAAACGGTGTAATCGTCGGGAAGATTGACTTTGGTGACGTAGAGGCGGCCTATCCACGGCGCGAGATCGGGGGCCGGCGCGCGGTTGTAGGACAGCGGTTGCCCATCTCTGGTAACCCCTTGCACAGGCGCGATCGACGGATCGATTCCCGGTATCTTCCTCCGATGCATGCCCCGCTCTTGCCCCCAATCCCTCGAATCGACATTACGTTCGTAAAATTGTCGCCGCAATGTAGGGAAACCACCGATAAAGATGTGATCAACCATGATTTTCTTGCGGTAACTGCGATGCGTCCGCCTATTCTTTGACCCGACTTCACACAAGCAGGCAAAATGACCATTATGAAGATTGAACAGGAAGTCGCCTTGGCCATGCGTCTAGCCGACGCTGCCGGCGACGCCATCCGCCCGTACTTTCGCAGCGATCTGGTGACCGAGCGCAAGGATGACGCTTCACCGGTGACAATCGCCGATCAGGCCGCTGAAGAGGTCATGCGCCGTATCATCCGGGCGGAAGCGCCGCGCGACGGGATAATCGGCGAGGAATTCGGCACGCATGAAGGTACGTCTGGTCGCACGTGGGTACTGGACCCGATCGACGGCACGGTTTCCTTCATCGCGGGGCGTCCGATCTTCGGCACTCTGATCGCCCTGCTGGTGGACGGTTGGCCGGTGCTGGGCATCATCGACCAGCCGGTGCTTGGCGAGCGCTGGGTTGGCGCCAGCGGCCTGCGGACCACTTTCAACGGCAAACCGGTATCGACAAAGCCATGCGCCGAACTTTCCCGCGCCATGCTGGCGACGACCGGGCCCCAGTATTTCGACGATCATGACGGCGACCATTTCATGGCGTTGGCGGCCCGGACCGATCACAAGCGTATGATGATGGGCGGGGACTGCTATAACTACGGCCTGCTTGCCAGCGGACAGATCGATCTTGTCTGCGAGGCCGGGCTGAAGCTGCATGACTGGGCGGCACTCGTGCCCGTCGTGGAAGGCGCCGGAGGCACGATGTGCGACTGGGCCGGTGAGCCGCTGAATGCCGGTTCGGGCGGCCATGTCCTTGCGATCGGCGATCCTGCAAGGCTTGAGGATGTGATCGAGGCACTGGCCTGCAACCACTGAGGTTTCCGCCGGCAGATGGCATGAACAGGACGTCGTATTTCTTCTTCTATGGCACGCTGGGCGCGTCATTCGCCGGCACTGCCGCGCGCCGCGCCCATTCCCGCCTCAGGCCACGAGGGAGGGCGCGGGTCCGCGGGCGGCTGTGGGCGATCCCCGATGCGCTCGGCTGGTACCCGGCGCTGGTTGCGGGGAAGGGATGGGTAGAAGGCGAGCTGGCCGTGGCAGCCGCGTTTTCGGTTCGCGATCTGGCGATGCTGGATCACTACGAGGATTTCTACCCGAGGCGGCGGGCTGTGTCGCTCTACTGGCGCGAAAGTGCAGTAGCCAGGGACGGCTGGCGGCGGCGCCGTCCGGTGCAGCTATATCGTTACGTCGGCCGGGTGCCGAAAGGGGCACTGCCGATCGACGGCGGCGATTTCGCCGACTGGCTCAGGCAGACGGGCAACAGGCCTTATCAAGCCGCGTCCCGGGTGCCGATGACGGGATAAAAGCTTGTTATGGTTTTCGCTCGCCGGCTATGCCGCGATCGGGCGCAGCGGAGGCGACGCGATGACGCGAAGAATTGGCAAAATCGTTCTTGGACTGATGCTTGCCGGATGCGCCGTGCCCACGCCAGCCCATGCGACCTGCGGTGCCGATGCGGCGAGATCGCCATCGGCTGCGAAGGCGAGCGATATCGAACGCCGTTTTGCAGACCTGATGGTGCGAGATCGCTTCAACGATAGTGCCGGGCAGGCCGAGCGATGGCGCGCGTTCCTGCGTGATGCCCGTGCGTCGCATGCTCCCGCGCCGATGCTGGCGCAGGCGATGACGTCGCTTGCATGGTCGCTCGAGTATTCGGATCAGGTCGACAAGGCGACTGTCGCCGGCCACGAAGCGTTGCGGTTCATCGCCGCACATGGCCTTTCCGGCAGCGCGATCGAGAGCGAGGCCTTGACGGTGATGGCGACGATCCAGGCCGATACCGGCGATACCGATGCCGGTGCGGCAAGCGCCGCCAAGGCGTTGGAAATCGCGGAAAAACTATTCGGACCGCGCTCGGCAGAGGCGAGCCTCGCGCACAATGCAGTGGGTACGGTCGCCTATGCGCAGGGCCGCTATGTGCAGGCCGAGCGGGAATACGGGCTGGCGGCCGATCTGGCAGCGGAGTGCCTTCCCGCCGGCGATCCGCTGATCGTCAACCAGATGGCATCGCACGCCGGCACGCTCTACATGAACGGCGATACCGAGGCGGCGCTGGTCGAGGCGCAGCGCGCGGCCAACTGGGCAATGACCCACTTGCCGGAGGAAAATCCGGTAATTACGCTCGCTCTCGGCAATCTGGGCGCCCTGCTGGGCGTGACGGGGCGATATGTCGAAGCCGAAGCGGCGCTCCACAAGGTCGTCGATCTGGAAGGTACTTACCAGAAGGAAAACTGGACCTACCGGGCGATCTCGCTGTCCAACTATGCGCATATGGTCGACACGCTCGGGCGGCATGAGGAAGCGGAAGCGCTCTGGCTCGCATCGGTCAAGTTTCACGAGAAATCCACGATCAAGCGCGATCCCTCCAGTTCCTCCTTCCCGATACGGTTCGCCGCCGATGCGGCGCAAGCTCGCGGCGATCTGGAGTTGGCGCTGCAAAGACGCAACGAAGCCGTGCGACTGGTGGACGCGGCCACGCCGGCGGACAATCCCGAGCGGGCGCGTACACACCTTGAACTGGCGATGACGACACTGCTGCTCGGGCAGCCGGAGCGGGCGCTGGCCATAGCGGGCGGATCGGTGGAGATCATTCGCGCCGGCTACGGCGAGGAGGATTCGCGCCGGATGCAGTCGGAAATCGGGTATGCTCAGATTCTCGCGCGAAACGGGCGCTTGGAGGAAGCCTATCAACTGGGAAGCGCCGTGGCCGAGAGGCTGGAGAAGAGCCTGCTCGACACCGCGAGCAGCCGCGGTGATCTGGTGCGCCATGGACCTACCTATGCGACCAGCTTTGCCGCCATGACCGCGCTCGCGCTGGAAACAGGTCGGACGGAACAGGCGTTTCGTTACCTGCAATTGGCCAATCTGTCCGACATCGTGCTCGTCACGAACGAAGTGGCTGCACGCGCGGCGGCTTCGGATCCCGAGACATCGGCGCGGATCAGGGAATTTCAGGACAGCCTGCGGCAACGCCAATCGCTCGACCGTGAGCGCAGTTTCGCGCTTGGTGCCGGTAACGCCGAGCAAGCCACCCGGCTGGCGACCCGAATCGCCGATAACGACGCGAAGATTGCCCGCCTCGGCGCCGAAGTCGACCGCATTGCTCCACGGTTCCGTGATGTCGCCCGTCCTTCTCCTGTTCCGCTCGATGTGTTTCGTGCCCGCCTGGCGAAGAGTGAGGCACTGCTGGCTCCGGTGGTGTTACCCGACGCGGTGCTCAGCGTTGTTGTGACGCAGGAAGGACTGTATTGGCAGCGTACGCCGCTGCTGCGCCCCGAGCTGCAGGAATTGGTGCGAACAGTCCGCGCCTCTGCGGACGGCTCGGCTGTCGATCTGAATGAGGCGGATGGTGCGCGTTTTGACTACATCGCCGCACGCAAACTTTATCGGTTGCTGTTGCCCGATGCGTTGGCGAGCCGGGTCGCCCATCATCGCGATCTGGTTTATTTCGCCTCCGGAGAACTGGCGAGCCTGCCGCCCGGTCTTCTGATCTCGCAAGACGGCGCGCTGGCTGCACCGACGATCGATCCGCGCAAGGTACGCTGGCTGCTGCGCGATCATAGCGTGCGCGTTGCTTCGTCGCTGCTTCCCCCGCCGATGATGCGCGGAGCGCGCGACGGCGCTCGCTTTCTGGGCGTGGGTGCACCTGCGCTTGGTACGGCAAGGGCGGCGAGCGACCGCGTCGATCTTTCTGGCCTGCCGCCCCTTCCTGGGACCAAGGATGAGCTGGAGCGGATCGCCACGGTGCTAGGAAAGGGAAAGTCGACTTTGCTGACGGGGACGGAGGCCAGCGAGGCAGCACTCGGCAAGCTCGACCTGTCGCAGTACGGGATCGTCGTCTTTGCCACCCACGGCCTGGTAGGGCGGGAACATGCCGGACTCGACGAGCCAGCGTTGGTCCTCTCCTCATTGCAGGATGCAGCCGGGCAGGGCGAAGACGGCCTTCTTACCGCATCGGAAGTCATGCAGATGCGGCTTGATGCGGATTGGGTGATCCTTTCCGCCTGTGACACCGCCAGCGGTGAGGGCGTTGGCGCCCCGACATTCGGCGGGCTGGCTGCCGCCTTTACGCATGCCGGGGCGCGGTCGCTGATGGTCTCGCACTGGCCGGTGCGAGACGATATCGCGGCGCGTATCGTGGTCGAGGCGATTCGCGGGGAACACCGGGGGAGCGGGCGCCGGCAGGGCCTTCACGCCGCCCGTGCCCTGCAGCGCGCTCAACTCAAGATCATCGACAGTCTGGATATCGCTGGCAGTGCGGACCCGGCGCTGTGGGCGCCGATGGTGCTGGTGGGGCAGTGAGCGAATGCCGGGGCTTCGTCTAGGCCCTTGCTTTGGAAGCAAAGGCCCGTTATGGGGCCGCCCTTCAATCGACACGGTTGGATCTTTCGCAAAGAGATTCGCAAGTCGGCCTGGCGAAAAGGGCTGCCAGGGCTGGCCGGAACGTGTCCCTGAAACAGGAGACGAAAATGCCCAAGCTGAAGACCAAGAGCGGTGTGAAGAAGCGCTTCAAGCTCACCGCCACCGGCAAGGTGAAGCACGGCGTAGCCGGCAAGCGCCACCGCCTGATGAGCCATAACGGCAAGTACATCCGCCAGAATCGCGGCACCGAAGTCATTTCCGACGCCGATGCCAAGACGATCAAGAAGTGGGCGCCCTACGGGCTCAACTGAGGAGTACTGACCTATGAGCCGTATCAAGAGGGGTGTTACCACCCGCGCAAAGCACAAGCGTATTCTGGAGCAGGCCAAGGGCTTCCGTGGCCGCCGCAAGAACACGATCCGCGTCGCTCGCCAGGCTGTCGAGAAGGCCGGCCAGTATGCGTACCGTGACCGTAAGGTTAAGAAGCGGAACTTCCGCGCTCTGTGGATCCAGCGCATCAACGCTGCCGTCCGCAACGAAGGCCTCACCTACTCGCAGTTCATGCACGGCGTTAAGCTTGCCGGCATCGAGCTCGACCGCAAGGCGATGGCCGATCTCGCGATGAACGAAGGCGCGATCTTCACCACCGTGATCGCGCAGGCCAAGGCAGCTTTGCCGGCCTGATCTATGGGTTTTATCCGGACTCGTCCGGATGACATTTCTTGAACAAGGGGCGTGGGGGAAACCTTACGCCCCTTTTCTTTCTGGACGTGGGGCTTGCAGGGACACGTCGAGGCAGGCAAGCTTTGCTTGATGGAAGTCCGGGGAAGGCAGTCGCATGGAGACAGCGCACTTCACGATCCAGTACTGCCCGGTTCCCGAGACGCTGATGCCTCTTGTCGAATCGATTTTCTACACGGATGTGAACCAGGCTGGTCACGGCAGGTTTGATGATGTGATCTTTCCGGCTTGGGGGTCGCTGAGATTCCAGTATGGCGAGGCGTGGCAGTCTTGGGTCCGGGGCAGTGAAGAGCCGCTGGAATGCAGCTTTGCCGTTACCGGCCCGCGCACGCAGGAGATGCGGTTCTCGATGGGCACCGGCAGGCAGTGGGGTTTCCGGCTGCTGCCACTGGGCTGGGCGACACTGATCGGCGTGCATGCGGACCGTTATGCCAATGCCATAGCCGATGGCGATGTTGATGAAGCCTTCGTCCGGTTCAGGCCGCTGAGCGCGATACTGGGAACCGACGCTTCGCCCGGCGAACAATATGATCGTCTTGTCGCGTTCCTGGCGGGCCTTTCGCACTACCGCGTCGCCAATGTCGAACTGACCGAACAGATCGCGGCGGCCGTCGTCGATCCCCGCATGCGGACAGCCGCGCAGCTTGCAGAAACGACAGGCGCCAACCCCAGGACTCTGGAAAGAGCGTGCCGCGCGGTATTCGGCTTTACCCCGAAGATGTTGCTGCGGAGGCAGCGTTTCCTGCGCAGCCTGGAACACTATGCCCGCGATCCTGCCCTGCGCTGGGTGGGGGCGATGGATCAGAACTACCATGACCAGGCCCAATTCGTCCGCGACTTCCGTTTCTTCATGGGGATGACACCGCGCCAATACGCTGCGCTGGAAAAGCCTGTTAACAGCCTTCTGATGCGTGAACGGCTGCGCACCCATGACAGGAGCAGAGAAGACTAGGCCGGTGATGCCGCCGCCGTTGCGATTCGCCGCTGCTCCCCCTAAGGAGCGCGCTTCCCCATAACGGCAACAGTCAGGCAGATAACCAGTGGACTATGCAGCAACCGGCCAGGAAGCGCTTTCGCGCATCGCTGGCGCCGCAGACCTTGACGCTCTCGAGGCGCTGCGGGTTGAGTTTCTGGGAAAACAAGGTTCGATCTCCGGCCTGCTGAAGACGCTGGGCAGGCTTGGCCCTGAGGAACGCAAAGTCGAAGGGCCGAAGATCCACGGGCTCCGTGAGAGCGTGTCCGACGCCCTGACCAGCCGCAAGGATGCACTGGAAAGCGCCGCGCTCGAAGCCCGCCTCGCCTCGGAAACGGTGGATCTCACACTGCCCGCGCCGGAAACGCCGCGCGGTAGCGTGCACCCCGTGTCGCAGGTGATGGATGAACTTGCGGAAATTTTCGCCGACATGGGCTTCGCCGTCGCTACCGGCCCCGAGATCGAGGACGACTGGCATAATTTCACCGCTCTCAATATGCCGGAAAGCCATCCGGCGCGCGCCATGCACGATACCTTCTACTTCCCCGATCGCGACGAGGCGGGGCGCGAGATGGTGCTGCGGACGCACACTTCGCCGGTGCAGATCCGCACCATGCTGGCGGAAGGCGCGCCGCTGCGCATCATCGCGCCGGGCCGCGTCTATCGCTCGGACAGCGACGCGACGCACACCCCGATGTTCCACCAGGTGGAAGCGCTGGTGATCGATCAGGGTATCCATCTCGGCCACCTCAAGTGGACGCTGGAGACTTTCCTTAAAGCCTTCTTCGAGCGCGACGATATCGTTCTGCGGCTGCGGCCCAGCTATTTCCCCTTCACCGAGCCTTCGGTGGAGGTCGATGTCGGCTATGCCAATGAAGGCGGACGCCGCGTAGTCGGCGGCTCGGGCGATGCGCCGGGGCACGCGTGGATGGAAGTGCTCGGATCGGGCATGGTCAACCGCCATGTCATCAAGGCCGGCGGTCTCGACCCCGATCAATGGCAGGGCTTCGCTTTCGGCGTGGGTGTCGACCGGCTTGCCATGCTTAAATACGGCATGGACGACCTGCGCGCCTTCTTCGACGGCGATATTCGCTGGCTCTCCCATTATGGCTTCTCCGCACTCGACGTGCCGACCCTTTCGGGCGGCGTCGGTACGCCTCTCTGAGCGGAAGGAACAAACATGAAATTCTCGCTCTCCTGGCTCAAGCGCTATCTTGAAACCGAAGCGACCGTCGATGAGGTCGCCGCCACGCTCAATACCATCGGCCTGGAAGTCGAAGGTATCGAGAACCCCGCCGCCAAACTGGCGGGCTTTCGCGTCGCGCGCGTGTTGACGGCAGACAAGCACCCGCAGGCGGACAAGCTGCAGGTTCTCACGGTCGATACCGGCGAAGGCGCGCCGCTGCAGGTTGTCTGCGGCGCCCCCAACGCGCGTGCCGGCCTGGTCGGCGTGCTGGGCCTTCCCGGCGCGGTGGTGCCGGCCAATGGGATGACGCTCAAGGTCGCGGCCGTGCGCGGCGTCGAATCAAACGGGATGATGTGCTCGACGCGCGAGCTGGAGCTGGGCGAGGACCACGAGGGCATCATCGAGCTGCCGCAGGACGCGCCGGTCGGCACCGATTTCGCGACCTATCATGGCGCAAGTCCGATCATCGACGTGGCAGTCACGCCTAACCGGCCGGATTGCATGGGCCTGTTCGGCATTGCCCGCGATCTCGCGGCAGCCGGCCTGGGCACGCTGAAGCCGCTGCAGGTCGAGCCGGTTGCCGGGACTTTCCCCTGCACGGTCGAGGTCCGCACGGACGATCCGGAAGGCTGCCCCGCGTTCTACGGACGCGTCATCAAGGGCGTGAAGAACGGCCCGTCCCCGCAATGGCTGCAGGACCAGCTGCTCTCGGCCGGGCAGCGCCCGATCTCCGCGCTGGTCGACATCACCAATTACCTGATGCTCGGCCATGGCCGCCCCGCGCATGCCTATGACCTGGCGAAGCTGTCCGGCCCGGTCGTCGCGCGGCGCGCGCGCGATGGTGAGACCTGTGTTGCCCTCAACGAAAAGACGTACACGCTCGATAGCGAGATGACCGTGATCGCCGACGATGCCGGCGTCCACGACATTGCCGGCATCATGGGCGGTGAACATTCGGGCTGCAGCGAAGAAACGACCGACGTCCTGCTAGAGATCGCCTATTTCGATCCTGAGCGCATCGCCAGGACCGGGCGCAAGCTCAACCTCACGTCGGACGCGCGCAGCCGTTTCGAGCGGGGCGTCGATCCACAGTTCCTCGATGCCGGGATGGATTATCTGACCGCGCTGATCCTGATGATCTGCGGCGGCGAGGCTTCGCACGTCGTGCGCGCGGGGGCGGCCCCCTCGACCCCCAGGATCGTGCATTATGCGCCCTCGCTGGTCGAGAAGCTGGGCGGTGTGCGCGTGGAGCCCGGCGATCAGAAGCGCATACTCGAAAGCCTGGGCTTTGCGGTCGTGGGGGAGGAGGCGAACTGGGAGGAGAGCTGGGCGGTCACCGTTCCCGGCTGGCGCCCGGACGTGGATGGCGCGCCTGACATCGTCGAGGAAGTCGTGCGCATCAACGGCCTCGACAAAGTGAAGAGCGTCCCCCTGCCGCGTGCCGATGGTATCGCCAAGCCCACCGCTACCCCGGCGCAGAAGCTTGAACGACGCGTGCGCCGCGCTGCTGCCGCACGCGGGCTGCAGGAAGCGGTGACGTGGTCGTTCCTGCCGCAGGCCGAGGCGGATGCCTTCGCCGAGGGTAATGGCGGCCTGTGGACGCTGTCGAACCCGATCAGCGAGGACATGAAGGTCATGCGTCCCTCGCTGCTGCCGGGGCTGCTTTCCGCCGCCAAACGCAACCTCGATCGCGGCGCGTCCTCCCTGCGGCTATTCGAGATTGGCCGGCGTTACTTGCGCGGTGCCGCCGGTGCGAGTGATGAGAAGCTAGCGCTCGGCGTAGTTCTTGCGGGCGAGAAGGCGCCGCGAGGCTGGGCGAGCGGCAAGGCTATCGTCTTCGACGCATTCGATGCCAAGGCCGAAGCTCTTGCCCTGCTGGCGGAAGCCGGCGCGCCTGCCGACAAGCTGCAGGTGATGGGCGAGGCCGGGCCGCAGTTCCACCCCGGTCAATCCGGCACTCTGCGTCTTGGTCCGAAGAATGTGCTCGCGCGTTTTGGCATGCTCCATCCCGCCGTCGCGAAGCAGTTCGACGTCGATGGCCCCGTAGCGATGGTCGAGATTTATCTCGATGCCATCCCCGGCAAGAAGGGCGCAGCGACTTTCGCGCGCGTGTCCTACGCGCCGCCCGCACTTCAGGCGGTCACGCGCGACTATGCCTTCCTCGTACCGGCGGGAATGCCCGCCGGCGACCTCGTCCGCGCGGTGCAGGGTGCGGACAAGGCGAACATTGTTTCGGCCCGCCTGTTCGACGATTTCCGCGGGCAGGGCGTGCCGGAAGGTCAGAAGTCGCTTGCGCTCGAAGTCACGCTGCAGCCGCTCGAAAAGAGCTACAAGAACGAAGACCTCAAGGCGATCACCGACAAGGTGACGGCGGCGGCCGCGAAGCTCGGGGCCGTGCTACGCGGCTGAGGACTGCACAAACAGGAGATTGCCGGTGTCCGCGTCAAACCTCGTAACGATCAGCTCCGGCGACCTCACTGCCCGGATCGACCCGTTCGGCGCGGAACTGGTATCGCTGACCGACAGCCTCGGCCGCGAGTATATGACCGATGCCGATCCGGCCTTCTGGACCGGTCACGCGCCGCTGCTGTTTCCCATCGTCGGCGGGGTGAACGGCAACCGCCTGCGCATCGATGGCGCGGAATACGAACTGCCGCGCCACGGCTTCGCGCGGCGTTCGGCGTTCGAGATCGTCGAGGTGGGCGAAAGCCGGGCGCAGTTCCGGCTGCGCGACAGCGAGGAGACCCGCGCGGTCTATCCCTTCGCCTTCATGCTCGACATGATTTTTACGCTCGAAGGCATGACGCTGCGCATGACGGCGAGTGTGACCAATCCGGGCGATACCGTCCTGCCCTTCAGCTTCGGCTATCACCCGGCATTCGCGTGGCCGCTGCCCGGCGGGGCGGACAAGGCGGACCACGTGATCGCCTTCGATCAGGCGGAAGAGCAGGGCATCCGCCGCCTAGATCCGGCCAGCGGTCTCCTGCTGCCGGATGTTCTGCCGTCGGCGGTGGAGGGGCACCATCTGGCGCTCGATGCCGCGCTGTTCGATGACGATGCCATGATCTGGACCAACCTTTCCAGCCGTTCGCTGACTTATGGCGCGCCCGGCGCGGCCCAGCTTGCCATCACCTTTCCGGACATGGCGATGCTCGGTCTGTGGCAGAAGCCCGGCGCCGCCTTCCTGTGCATCGAACCGTGGCAGGGCCATGCCGACCCGGTGGACTTCGCCGGTGATTTTGGCGACAAGCCTGGCATCGTGAAGCTGCCCGCCGGTGAGAGCCGTGCGTTCCGGATGGATGTGAGCGTCCTTTCCGCCGATTGATGGAGACTGCATGAAGACCGTCCTTGTCACGGGTGCGACCGCCGGGATCGGCGAGGCCTGCGCCCGCGCTTTCGTGTCCGCCGGCTGGCGCGTGGTCGCCACCGGGCGCCGGGCGGACCGGCTTGCGGAACTGGTCGAGGAACTCGGCGCCGACCGCATACACCCCTGCCAGTTCGACGTGCGCGACGAAGCGGCGCGCGATGCCGCGCTGGATGCGCTGCCGGGCGACTTCGCGGCGATCGACTGCCTCGTCAACAATGCCGGGCTGGCGCTTGGCGCGGGGCCGGCGCAGACGTCCGATCTCGGCGACTGGAAGACGATGATCGATACCAACGTCACCGCGCTCGTCTCGCTCACTCACAAGCTGTTGCCCGTGCTGATCGCGCGCAAGGCGGTGATCGTGAACCTGTCCTCGGTGGCGGCGACCTATCCTTACACCGGCGGCAACGTCTATGGCGGCACCAAGGCCTTCGTGCGCCAGTTCTCGCTGGGGCTGCGCTCGGACCTGTCGGGCACCGGCGTGCGTGTCACCTCGATCGAACCGGGCATGGTGGAGACCGAATTCACCTTGGTGCGCAACGGCGGCGATCAAGCAGCTTCGGACAAGCTCTATGCAGGCGTCAACCCGCTCAACGGCGCGGACATCGCGGAAACGGTGCTATGGGTCGCCTCGCTGCCGCCGCACATGAACATCAACGCGCTGGAGCTGATGCCGGTCAACCAGTCGTTCGCGGGCTTTCAGGTGTCGCGGGAGGGGTAACTCCAGGCATTCTTCACGTCCCCATCCCTTCGTCATTCCCGCGAAGGCGGGGATCCAGCAACGACCTGTCCGTCAGGGATGCGTTCGCAATCGCGACCGGATTCTCCTCTCGTCCCAAGAACGGGGTGTAATTCTGCAGGTTGATGGAGGAGCAACCTCACAAAGGCCGCGCCGTTCGCCATCTCATTTTCGAAGCGTTGTGCAAGCTGGATTCCCGCCTTCGCGGGAATGACGAAGTGTGGGTGAGAAAGGTTTGAGGCAATCTCGCCAGAAACCGGAGGTTCCGGATACTGCCAACTTGCGGACGAAGAGACCTCTAGCTAGGTCTAAACCTTGCCGTCCAAATTGGAGGAACCCGAGATTGAATGATACGGCTCTCCAAGTTCCGAGAAGGCTTCAGATCGCACGTCAGTTTCAGTGGTTTGCAGCGTTAGCCTCTGCCTTCTTTTTGCTGACATGCTTTTTGGGCTGGCCATTAGGATACCTTTGGCCGTCAGCAATTGGCTTTCTTGGGTTTTTGCCAAGTGTTTGGCTCTTCAACACTAAGTGCCCGGCTTGCGGATTTCCTGCATTCGGAAACCATGAAGCTGATGAGAGGCTGCGGGAAGACCAAAGTCTAAGTGCCCGTGTGTGGGGAAAGGAGTATGGTGGGGTGCATCTGCCGCTGAAATCTGCATGCACGAAATGCGGAGCGGCCTTCGTGTAAAAGCGCGGCCATGCTGGACAATTCCGTCACTCCCCAAACATTGCCCTAACCCCCGCACGCCCCTAAAGGCGCGGGCATGACTGCATCGCGCCGCACATTCGCCATCATTTCGCACCCTGACGCCGGCAAGACCACGCTGACCGAGAAGCTGCTGCTGCAGGGCGGCGCCATCCACCTTGCGGGGCAGGTGAAGGCGCGCGGGCAGGCCCGCCGGGCGCGGTCGGACTGGATGAAGATCGAGCAGCAACGCGGCATCTCGGTCACCAGCTCGGTGATGACCTTCGAGAGGGACGGGATCACTTTCAACCTGCTCGACACGCCGGGGCACGAGGACTTTTCCGAAGATACCTACCGCACGCTGACGGCGGTCGATTCGGCGATCATGGTGATCGACGCGGCCAAGGGCATCGAGCCGCAGACCCGCAAGCTGTTCGAGGTCTGCCGCCTGCGCTCGGTGCCGATCATCACCTTCATCAACAAGGTCGACCGCGAGGGCCGCGCCTGCTTCGACCTGATGGATGAAGTGGCCGACATGCTGGCGCTCGACGTGTGCCCGATGTCCTGGCCGGTTGGCATGGGCGGCCAGTTCCAGGGTATTCTCGACATTGCGACCGGCAAGGTCAGCCGGCCGGAAGGGCCGAGCCGCGAGTTTCTCGGCACCGTCGAGGAGAACGTGACGCTGCCCGAGGAGGTCGCCGACGAGCTGGAACTGGCGGTCGCGGGCTATCCCGAGTTCGATGTCGAGGCCTATCGCGGCGGCGACCTGACGCCGGTCTACTTCGGCTCGGCGCTCAAGAACTTCGGGGTCGCCGAACTGATCGATGCCATTGCACGGCACGCACCGCCGCCGCGCCCGCAGCCGACCGAAGCCGGACCGATCGAGCCCGAGAACAAGGAAGTGACCGGCTTCATCTTCAAGGTGCAGGCCAACATGGACCCGATGCACCGCGACCGCATCGCGTTCATGCGGCTGGTCTCGGGTACGTTCAAACGCGGCATGAAGCTGACGCCTTCCGGGCTCGGCAAGCCGATCGCGGTGCATTCGCCGATCCTGTTCTTCGCCCAGGACCGAGAGATCGCCGACAGTGCCGAGCCGGGCGATATCATCGGCATTCCCAATCACGGCACGCTGCGGGTGGGCGATACGCTGTCCGAGCGCAATCAGGTGCGCTTCACCGGCCTCCCCAACTTCGCGCCGGAAATCCTGCGCCGCGTAGCGTTGAAAGACCCGACCAAGACCAAGCAGTTGCGCAAGGCGCTCGACGATCTTTCCGAGGAAGGTGTGATCCAGGTGTTCTACCCGGAGATCGGCTCGCAGTGGATCGTCGGCGTCGTAGGCCAGCTGCAGCTCGACGTGCTGATCTCGCGGCTCGAGGCGGAATACAAGGTGGAGGCGGTGCTGGAAGCCTCTCCTTTCGACACTGCGCGCTGGCTGAAGGGCAGCGACAAGGCGCTCGCCGAGTTCACCGACTTCAACAAGATGAACCTGGCGCGTGACCGTGACGGCGACGCCGTGTTCATGGCCAGGTCAGCATGGGATGTGGGATACCAGCAGGAACGTCACCCCGATCTGACGTTCAGTGCCACCAAGGAACGGTAAAAGGAGAAGCGAATGGCAATGATGCATGACCGCTTGAACGAGAAGCACCGCATCCAGATTGCCAAGGCGCCGATCTTCTTCGTGGCGACGGCAACCGCCGACAGCCGGATCAACCTCAGCCCCAAGGGCTATGATTGCTTTCGCGTGCTCGGTGACAAGCGCGTCGCCTGGCTGGACCTGGGTGGATCGGGCAACGAAACGCAGGCGCATCTGACCGCGGATGGCCGCATTACGGTGATGTTCTGCAATTTCGAGCAGCCCGCGAACATCCTGCGACTCTATGGCACCGCGCGTTTCGTGATGCCCGCCGATCCCGAATGGGAGGCGCTCGTCGGCCATTTCAAGGTAATGTCCGGGACGCGGCAGATCTTCGTGATGGATGTCGACAACGTACAGGATTCGTGCGGCTGGGGCGTGCCGTTCATGACGCTGGAGCGCGAGCGCGATACGCTCGTCAAGGCGCACGCGCAGTCCGATCCGGCCGAGTGGGAAGCGCGCAACGCCGCGCGCACGCACAGCATCGATGGCCTGCCGGTTCGTCCAGCCGAACGCTACATCTCCGGGGAACCGCGCGCCGATAAGCTGGTTTGACTGCCTTAGTGCAACTGACATTCGCCACCTACAACATCCACAAGGCCGTCGGGCTCGACCGGCGCCGCGACCACGAGCGCATCCTGCGCATCTTGCTTGAAGTAGACGCCGATATCGTGGCTCTGCAGGAGGTCGACCGGCGCTATGGCCGCCGCATGGCGGTATTGCCGCTCGATGCAGTCCATGCCGCCACCGATTACGTGCCGGTTCCGCTGACAATGAAGCCGGACAGCATGGGCTGGCACGGCAACGCTCTGCTGGTCCGCAAGGGCATCGACCTTGTCGAGGCCGCGGCAGTGCCGCTTCCGGTGCTGGAGCCACGCGGCGCGGTGCGTGCGGACCTGATGGCCGAGGGGCGACGTATACGCGTCATCGGGATGCACCTCGACCTTTCGGGGCTGCGGCGGCGGCATCAGGTGCGCAGTGTCTTGAGGCATTGCTCTACCTGTGACGATCATGTTCCGACAGTGATGATGGGCGACCTCAACGAATGGTCCCAGCATGGCGGATGCATGCGCGAGTTCGACCGCGACGCGTGGCAGGTGATTATACCAGGCCGCAGTTTCCCGGCGCGGCGGCCTGTTGCGCACCTCGATCGTATTATTGTTTCGTCGGAATGGCGGGTTCTGGGAACCAAAGTGCATCACAGCCCGTTATCGGCGACAGGTTCTGACCATTTACCGGTCTTTGCCTCGCTTGAGTTGCCTAAAAAATAGGCAACTGCTCATTAATCGAGCGTATGAACACACGCTTCCCTTAGCGCTCCTCGACGAATGCCTTTGAATCTTGCCAATTCGTAAATTGGCACGCCCCTTGCTGTACCTATCTCCAGCCGGCGCTGGGCCGGTGGCTAACAGGGGATAGGCATGAAGTTCATCATAGCCATCATCAAGCCCTTCAAGCTCGACGAGGTGCGTGAGGCGCTGGGGGCAATCGGCGTTGCCGGCATGACCGTGTCCGAGGTCAAGGGGTTTGGAAGGCAGAAAGGCCAGACGGAAATCTACCGTGGGGCCGAGTACTCGACCAACATGCTGCCGAAGGTGAAGATCGAAGTGGCCGCGCCCGACGATCTGGCGCCCAAGATCGTTGAAACGATCCAGCAGGTTGCCAGCACCGAAGCCATCGGTGACGGCAAGATCTTCGTCCTCGACCTCGCTTCCGCCGTGCGCATCCGCACGGGCGAAGCTGGCGACACCGCGCTTTGAGGGGGATTTCCATGATGAACCGTAAGCTTTTTGGCGGTGCAGGCGCTCTCGCGTCGCTGTTCACCGCCGTCCCCGCCTGGGCCGCAGATGCTATCAAGGCATCTGATCCGGCCTTCGCCGAAGCCTCTGTCGGCATGGTCGATAAGGGTGACACTGCCTGGATGCTGGTCTGCGCCGCGCTGGTCCTTCTGATGTCGATTCCCGGCCTTGCGCTGTTCTACGGCGGCCTGGTGCGCGCCAAGAACATGCTCAGTGTCTGCATGCAGGTGTTCATGATCGTGTCGATCGCCGGACTGATGTGGTGCTGCGTCGGCTACTCGATGGCTTTCACCTCCGGTGGATCGCCTTTCCCCTCCATTTTCGGCGGCCTGTCCAAGGCGTTGCTGATGGGTGTCGATAACACCACTCTGGCTGCGACGTTCAGCAACAACGTCTACCTGCCAGAACTGGTCTTCGTCGTCTTCCAGATGACTTTCGCGATGATCACTCCTGCACTCATCGTCGGCGCTTTCGCCGAGCGCGTGAAGTTCAGCGCGATCATGATCTTCGTCGTCCTCTGGTCGATCGTGGTCTATTACCCGATGGCGCACATGGTGTGGTACTGGGCGGGCCCAGACTTCCTGGTTGATGCGCCGACCGATTCCGGTCTGCTGTGGGGCTGGGGCGCTCTGGACTTCGCTGGCGGCACTGTCGTTCACATCAACGCTGGTATCGCCGGTCTCGTCGGCTGCCTCATGATCGGCAAGCGCAAGGGCTTTCCGACCGAGCCGATGCCGCCGCATTCGCTCGTCATGACCATGATCGGCGCTTCGCTGCTGTGGGTGGGCTGGTTCGGCTTCAACGCCGGCTCTAATCTGGAAGCCAACGGCGTTACCGCCGTGGCCTTCATCAACACCATGGTCGCCACTTGCGCCGCCGCTGTCAGCTGGTCGCTGATCGAGCAGCTGCACCACGGCAAGGCCAGCATGCTGGGCGCCGCTACCGGTGCAGTGGCTGGTCTCGTCGCCATCACCCCTGCCGCAGGCCTGGGCGCGCCGATGACCTCGATCGTGCTGGGCTTGATCGTTTCGCCGGTGTGCTACTTCTTCGTCGTCAAGGTGAAGAGCATGTTCGGCTATGACGACAGTCTCGATGTCTTCGGTGTGCACTGCATCGGCGGCATCGTAGGCGCTATCGGCACCGGCATTGTCGCTTCGCCGGCACTTGGGGGGCAGGGTGTGTTCGACTACACTCAGTTCCCCGCCGCGTTTGACGCCTCGAGCTACTCGATCGGCACACAGGTGATCACCCAGATCAAGGCGGTGGTGTTCACGCTGCTGTACTCGGGCATCCTGTCGGCGGTCCTGTACTTCATCGTCGACAAGACCATTGGTCTGCGTCCCTCGGCCGATGACGAGAACCAGGGCCTGGACATCACCAGCCACGGTGAGCGCGCCTACAATATGTAATCTTGAGTTTGACGGCGGCGGGCACTTCCTCCTCTCCTCTTGCCCGTCGTCGCCAACCGATGTTCCTCCTGCGAACACAACCTATGGGCCGGAGCCAGCTGCTCCGGCCCTTTTTCCTTGTTCCTGTCCGGGCACTTCGTGATTCTTTGCGTGCTCTACCGCGCTGTGTCACAATGTGCGCACAGCGCGCGTCTCGGCGGCGCCAGCGATAGGATCAGCGAACGGGGGCTTGCATGAAATTCGTCATCGCCATCATCAAGCCGTTCAAGTTCACCGAAGTGAAGGACGCGCTTGCCGCTTCCGGAATTGCCGGACTTACGGTCTCGGAAGTCAGCGGATATGGCCGGCAGAAGGGGCAGACCGAAGTCTATCGCGGCGCCGAATACGCCTCGAGCATGCTGCCCAAGCTCAAGCTGGAAATCGCTCTTGCCGACGGGTTGGTCGACGGCGTCGTCGACCTCATCCGCCGGACGGCGAACAATGACGAGATCGGCGACGGCAAGATATTCGTTCTGGAACTGGCTGACGTCATCCGCATTCGCACGGGCGAACGCGGGGACCTCGCACTCTGATCCAGTGCGCGCGGCCTATGCGCCGGCAGCCAGCATGTCTATGAGCTGCCGTACCGGCGAAACGTCGTAGCCTGCAGCAGCCGCTGCGGACGCGATCGCGGCGGGATTGTCGCCCGCCTTGGCCCGCGCGAGCGCCCACAGGAGAGTCGAGCGGGTGCCCGATCTGCAATACGCAAGGACCGGCCCGTCGGCAGTGTCGAGGGCCGCGAGCATGGCATCCACCTGCGCTTGGCTGAAGCCGGCATGGGTGACGGGAATCGCGACATAGTCCAGACCCGCCGCCGAGGCTGCGGCTGCGATTTCCTCGCCCCGGATCTGGTCATCGCTTTCGCCTTCCGGGCGGTTGTTGATGATCCGCACGATACCCATGGCCTTCGCTTCGTTGACCGCATCGATGTCGATCTGCGGGCTGGCGAAAACGGATTCGGTGATCTTTCGGAACATGCCTGCGTTCTCCGCTGTCGGGCTGGAACGTGGCTTCTGACAGTCGCAGCGCTCGCGTCAAGACCCGCTCCGCGCCGAGCGGTGGCGTGCAAAAGGCGAAAAAATGGCGCCGAACCGAATGCAGCGTGCGCCAATTGAGAAATAAACCACGTATTTCCGTTCGCCATCGGCTCAGGAGTCGTGTAGAAAGGTAGTCGCAGGTAAGTGCCAGGCACCAGTCTGGATACTTTTCTGGAGCTCGGGGCGGCCTCGTCCACGTGTCCGGGCAAATACTTTTGGGGCGCAGCGAAGGTTTGTTCGTAAAGATGGGTTTTGATAGAGGGCGTCGCGGAAGGGGACGCGACAAGCGGGATCGGTTTGGAGAGGACGATTTCGATCCGTTCTTTGCAGGTCAGGATCGTTCTGGAGGCCAGGACAGGTTCGGCGGCGGCGGTGGCGATCGCTTTGGCGGTGGCGGCGGTTTCGCAGGCGGCGGTGGTTTTAGCGGCGGCGGCGACGGCGGCCCGCGTGGTGGCGGCGGCTTCGGCGGCGGCCCACGTGGAGGCGGCTT
>Ga0065704_10000671_pt1 | contig 26329 bp, 25 predicted proteins | sample SwiRhicommuniRL2_FD_59091 | JGI IMG/M metagenome (GOLD analysis project Ga0065704, IMG submission 59091) | Switchgrass rhizosphere bacterial communities from Rose Lake, Michigan, USA - RL2 v2 (version 2) | ecosystem: Host-associated > Plants > Roots > Rhizosphere > Soil | place: East Lansing, MI | reverse complement strand
GCCCCTGCACAGGCTTGGCCGTGGCGGCCGGTTTTGCAGGCTGCTCGCCTACTCCATTTATCCGTCCAAGTTGAACGTGGAATGGATCTGTCATACGTCTTCTCCTTTCACCTCGATCACATCACTTACTGACACTTTTTCTGTGCCAATCCGCAATTGAGGGTTATCCTTTTCGGTAATCACTTCCTCAACTACGCCCTCCAGGACATTTCCATCCGGGCGATTGACCTTGACCGTTTTGCCGATCAGACTAGCCAGATAGATCACCTGGTTGGAAGCGGATACTTTATCTACGGCCGTATGAATATCCCGCAACTCCTGAAGTGAGTTGAGCTGGGAGAATTGACTCATCATCTCAGCATTGTTCATAGGTTCGAGCGGATTCTGATGAGTCAACTGCGCCATCAGGATCTGCATGAACTGATCAGAATCAAAGGTATTGCTGTTCGCGCGAGCCGGATTGGCCGTGGTGTTCGTAGATATTTGGTTTATGTTTGAAATTCCATTTACTTGCATATATTTTCTCCTTTACTTAAAAATTTACGATCTAGATTAGGTAATCCACTTCACCCGATTGCCCGGCAATTCGTTCGGTACGCGAAGTCTCTGTGATGTCTGGTTCGCTCCGAGTGATGTCACTTTGCGGGTATTGGGTAAAGTTTTTATCTTGGCTGAAGAAGCCTCCTTTCTGTTCTGATGGACCATGTTGACTGATATTAAGACCTGAGAGCTGCACTCCCGAATCGATTAGCGACTCGCGTAATTGGTTCAGTTGCGTCTCAAGGAGCTTGCCTGTGTTGGATTGTTCTGCAAAAAAGGTCACGCTGACACCCTGTGAAGTGCTGACCATTTCAACGTCAATCATGCCTAATTCTTTAGGATTCAATTGCAGATGCATGGAAGTTGGTCCGCTTTTGAGCTTGACATTTATTTGGTGGATGACCTGCTGGGCCACTTCCGCAGCTTGAGCATTGACCTGATTTATCGGCATTTTTCCATTAGTCTCAGCTGTCGTCACTTCTTTTATTGGACCTGTTGAGGCGGCCGCAGATTCGGGCATTTGATTTAACTTCGGCTGTTTTTCCGCAGACAGACTTTCTTCATCCTTGGAGATGTTGGGTTTGGTTTTTAAGATTTGCTTTCCAGCCTCAACTTTTGTCAAAGCACCAGGCTTAGAAGTGGATGTTTCAAAATTGCTTGTAGATGACATAGATGCTTGAGCAGTAATGTTTTCAGATTCTTTTTCAGAATTGGTGCGAACATCATCAACTTTCTCAGCAGACTCAACCGAAGAGATATTCTTATCTTGTACTTCCACTTTACCGTTTGGAGTGCCTGTTACTGGCAGATCAACATGGACTGGTCTCTCAAGACCCTTTTGCTCAACAGGGTCAAATGTGGATTGGGCAGGTTGAGAAGCTATCGCTTCGGAATTAATGGATGCTTTGGGTTGAGTAGCAATTTTTGTTTCGTTACCATCTCTGTTTGTGTCAGTTAACTCTGCTTGAGCGGCTGGATCTGCAGAATTTGCCTGCGAAATCTCAGCAGGTGCAGAGGTATCGACCTTTGGTTCAAAAACCAATTCTTTCTGATCTGCTGCGGCTTGAGTCTCTGGAAGATCATCAGCAGAGTGAACCGATACTGCTTGAGCCAGATCCTGTGGAGAAACCGCTTGGTATGCCACTGCTTCTGTTTCACTGTCTGTATTTGCCTCAGTTGTAAACACTGTGTTACTTGTAGATTGTTGAGTTTCAGATAAAGGTAAATCCGTATCTTCTTGTGCCACAACTACTTTTGTTTCAAAAATAGCCTTTGCCTGCTCGATCTCGATTGGGGCTTGAATAACGCTCGGCTCTAATTCACTCGGTGCAGTAACTTTTTTTCCCGAATAGACAGTCGTTTGTGCTTCAACTTCTGCAATCTCATTTTCGGTGGACGGGGTTGGAAAATCCTTTACGACAGCGCGGGTTTCAACTGTAGACTGCGAATTTTCGGCTGATATTTCTGTCTGTGGTTTGGTTATCTTCGTTTCAATGCTCGGCTGCTTTCCCAGGCTGACTTGAGCCTTCATAGCATCGATCACTGGTCGATCCGAATTAATAGCAATTTGCTCTACATTGACAGTGGTTTCCGTTTTGACTTCCATTGAATTAATACTGGTATTTGCACTCAATGTGTTTTTTGCTCCAGTCGAATATTCAATCGGAGTTTGCGAAATTTCAGTCGATGAAGTAGTTGTGTCAACCCGTGGCTTGACTAGCTTCGCTTCAAGGGTAAGCTCTTCCTGATCAGCATCGTTCGCAACATCGATGAGTGGCTGATTCGTAGCAGTAGCAATTTCTTCTGCATCAGATACGGTAGTTTGTGCTTCGGTAATCTCTGCAGATGAGACAACTGTCTTTTGTGGAACAGCAACTTGGTCTACGTTTTTATCTTCCGTAAGTGAGGGTTTGACGGCCGGAATGCTTGATTGATCTTTCTGCTGATCAATATGTTGTACAGCGTCAGCTACTTCTTTGGAATTTTTTATATCTTTTGTAGGTAGAGGCTCCGGCAAACCTTGATATGGTAAGGTCTCAACTTCTATCATTTGAACTGGTAGAGCAACTCCAGCGCCAAACGCAACTGCGCCAGTTTGGCTCTCAATCGTTTCCCGTTTTGCTGCAAACACGTCTTGATCCGCATCCGGTGTAGGCTGAACCAAATCCATATCAGCTGTTTCCGAATAAACAACAGGCAAAATCACAAATTTTTCTGTTCTGTGGTCCCCTCTTGAGGACGATAAAAACGCCTCTTTTTTGGAAGCAACAGGCTTATCAACGTTATCGGCTTCATTCAAAGCCACATTCGTGACTGGCATAGTTGTCGAATAATCGTCTATCCCAAATTGTTCAACTTCAATGATATTTTCAGAAACTGTTGCGGGGTTCGAAAGTGGAATTTCTGGTAAATCCTGCATCAGTATTTCATCGTCGACTTCTGAATTAGGGGCAGGTTGTTGTGCAGTCGTGTTAGCTTTTTCCTCAGGCAATTTTGTTTCAACAGAAACCTGTGGAATTGTTTTTTCAAATTCCTGGCTATTAATATTGTTATCCGTAGAATTATTTACTTCGTACCGAAGAGACCGTGTTGTTGATTCAGTCTCACTAGTTTCAATATTTTGATTGGTTCCAGTACCGTGCTGTGAAAAAGAATCATTTGTAGACCAATCCTGACTGGTAACGGGTACTTCTGCCCCAGTAGCCGCATGCTTTGTAACAGTTTCTGTCCCGATCTCAGTTTCTTTAGAAGATAGAGCCAATGATGAAAACGGGATCTCCAAATCTGGAATTGATCTTTCCATTGCTGGCATAAGGATATTTGATGACACAACATCTGGCTGAGGTGTGAATGAAAGTGTTTCCTGGTCTGCTGTTCCCTGAGCAGATGAATACGGAACAGGAGTTATGTCAGGCACTTGAACTGTTGGCACAGGTATGTTTATCGAATCCTCAATTTGAGGAGAGACAAACGGAATTGTTCTCTGGTCTATCCCTGCCTGGGTAACCGAAGGCTGAACTGAAGTTGAATTAGAGGCTTCAACTTGCGATGTAATCGTGTTTACTAAATTCTCAGCCTGCTCAGAATTAATTGAAATTGTTGCATCATCTGTTACAAATTGGATATCTGAATTTTGAATGAGGGGTGTATGGGGCGTTTGATTTGTTGGCACCGGTGTGTTCGGCAGATTCCCAGTTTGTTGAGAAGTTAATTGAGTCATTGTCTGATCTGTTGCGGACGCCGTTGACGAATACTGAACCGGAACTTCATTAGATACCCCAACGGTTGGACCAGTTGTGTTTATTGCGTTACCACCTTGTTCAGATGTTAACTGAGAAGTAAATGGATTTGCTTCCCCAGTTATTTGTGATTGACGAAACGAATTCTGAGTAACAGTTGCATCGGCCGTTGTAGCTTTTGTGGTACTTGTGTTTATAGACTCGTCAACTTGCCCAGAAAGTAACCGATTTGCTGCCTGGCCTCTTGGCGCAGGTATGTTTACAGACCTATCATCCCTTTTAGAAGCGAAAGGTATTGTTGCTTGATTGGTTTCAGATTGAACAGATGAATCCTGAACAGGGGCTTCGTAAGAGAATTCAACCGCCGGCGCAGGTGTGCTGATCGGTCTCTCGGCCTGTTGAGATTCGAATGGGATCGTTTTCTGATCTATTTCACCCTGACTAGCCAAAGACTGGCTCCTGGTTGTATCCGACACTTCAAAATGGATGGTAGCGAGCAAAGCAGATTTATCAATTCCACTCTCCATATTTATTTCTGCACCAGGCGCCTCACTCGCAAAGAATTTAGAAGCTGTTACAGGTTGTGAATTAGTCCCGCTTTGGACTCTGATATCTTTTGTCTCTACCCGAGATCCTAGAGATTGAGCTAGAGAGTTGACATTTATAGAGGTCTGGAACTTGGGTTGCGCTGCAACATTTTCAGTTTCATTCTTAGCATCCACGGCGATCATTGAGTTTGGAATTATCTTAATTGATCCCGGAGTGCTAATTTGTTGCTCAACAATTTTGGTTGATAGAACGGGCTTTTCTAATTCGGCTGCAAATCGTTCCGGCAGGATTTCTGAGACAGATCGATTCAGCGGTGCTGGAGTCACTTCTGCCTGGGCTGTCGTTTTCATCACTGTATTCAGAGCCTGATTCTTAATATCTTTATAAATGGGTGGCGTCGTTGTTTCAGCTTTTGATAGACTCGGGGTGTCTATTTGTGGAGTTTCAACAGATATAAATTGGGGTGAGGCAGTCTCTGGTGATTCCGATCGGATGTTTTGAGACCGATCAGAAACGGAAGCAGGCTGTTCGGTCGAAATGAAGCGTCCTGTCGCAGTTTGAGTTACCACAGGTTGATCAAGTGTTCCAACAGTATCGGCTGCGAGTTGTGAAAATCCATTCAATGAGGTGGACGGTTTGATTTGCGAATGCATCAAAGTAGCTGCATTCGTTTGTGCATCAACTTTCGCAGTGTTATTGCTGATTTCAATGTTGGGGACTGACTGCATAGCGATGGATAAGGTCTGCAGAGTCGCCAGAGCCGCAGCGAGAGAAGAAGCACTGACTTCCTGTTCCTGCTGTAACTGTTTTTCCCTGGTCTTCAAAATCTCTCCAAAAGATAAAGACTGGATTGTTTCGGAATCCATGGATTGGGATTTCGCGGATATTCCATCGAGGGGAGAAGATTGAAAAGGCAATTGCAGACCGCTGACCATCATTATTTCGCCAATGTTTTCAAGAGCAATAATTTTTGAGAAATCGCCTGGCTGACAGCCTGATACTGAATACCAGCTTCAGACATATCTGTCATTTCGACGTCAACATCTACATTATTCTGGTCGGCACGGAAACTTCCGCCCGGCCGCATGGATACCGAGAAACGAGCATCCTGTGAAGCAGAAACCTGGTGAGAATTATTTGTAAGGGTCATCGGTAAAGAACCACTGTGATCAACCATGTGTTTTAGTGTTTCTTCAAAGTTGACGGTCTGCGCCTGATAGCCCGGAGTATCAATGTTCGCCAGATTGCGGCTAATCGCTTGTTGACGCAAGCTGAGACCATCCAAAGCGAGCCTAGCAGCGCGGGTCGCGCCATCGGTAAAGAGTGAATCGCTCATCGTGTTATCCCTGCCATTCGTTGCTGGATTGGTAATAACCCAGAACACGATTTACATAGGTTTGTGTTTCCTGATAAGGCGGGACGCCGTTGTAACGATCCACTGCACCTGGGCCTGCGTTATAAGCTGCAACAGCCAAACGGACGTTGCCGTTGTAATGGTTCAACAGATTACTTAGAAAGTGCACCCCTCCATCAATATTCTGCGCAGGATCCAGTGAATTTGTCACACCCAGGCCTCTGGCAGTCCCGGGCATCAGTTGCATCAACCCTTGTGCGCCAGCCTTCGAGACTGCATTGGGATTGAAATTGGATTCAGCCTTGATCACAGCCTGCACCAAACCGGGATTGACGCCATACTTTTGGGCGGCCTGATTGATCAGGCTTGAAAAATCTCCAGTAACGGCTGTAGTCCCCGCCCCACTGGATGTGGAAGCTGAAGCAGATGGTGTAGAGAGCGAAGTGTTTGTATTTTGAGTCTGTCCACTGCCATCCAGTTTATCGAGCAATCGTTCAATCAAAGTAAACATCAGTTTTTGCATGACCGATTGGACCTGACCAGTAAAGATTGAATTGTCCATAATTTTTTAGGCTCCTTGCTGTTGATTGCGGAATGCCTGAGCGATATAGATATCATCCTGGGCGCGGGATTCGATTTGAACCTGCTCGGCCAGATACACTTCGTGGCGCTTCCGCTTCAATATTTCCAATGTTTCCTCTGACTGTTTGGCTTTTATTAATTCAATTTTTTTTTCCTGAACAGCCCGGTTGATCCTTGCCAGATCAAGGGATACGTTTTCGATATAACTGTTTACCTGCACGATATTCAGGCGAAGCAGGCTTATTTTGGAGAGATCCATTTCACCCAGCTGGGCATCCTTCAACTGATCCAAAAGGTTACGTTGAAATTCCTGTAAGGACGATAATTTCATCTCCATTTCATGCTGCGCTGACAAAAGCTTGCTGAAATCGATTTCAAGCAACTCCACTTTTCCGTGGCGAACATCCAATACATTTTGAAGCGAAAATTTAGGTGCCATTTGAAAACCTCTAGTGATTTGATGAAACCTGACTGAGTTCACTCAGATAATGAACCGTATTCTCGAACGCGGTGACATCGGAGCGATCCTGCTGCAGGAAGTTGTTTAAGATTGGCATCACGAGCAAGGCAGTATCCACTTCAGGATCAGAGCCTTTCACGTATGCGCCGATATTGACCAGGTCACGGACCTTTTCAAAAACTGCCAGATTTTTACGAGCGAAAGCGGCCAGTTGCATATGCTCCTTCGTTGTCAGTGCAGGCATCACGCGGCTGACGCTGTTCAACACATCGATGGCCGGGTAATGGTTGCGGGCTGCCAACGTTCGGCTGAGGATGATGTGTCCATCCAGAATGCCGCGCACCGCGTCACAGATTGGTTCGTTGAAATCATCACCTTCCACCAAAACGGTGAAGAAGCCCGTGATCGAACCGCGTTCCCCTCTGCCCGCACGTTCGAGGAGGCGGGGCAACATCGCGAATACAGAAGGTGTATAGCCTTTGCTAGCGGGCGGTTCACCGATGGAAAGACCGATCTCGCGTTGAGCCATGGCGTAACGAGTGACCGAATCCATCATGAACATCACATCCATACTTTGATCACGGAAATACTCGGCAATGGTCATCGCAACCATGGCAGCCTTCAACCGGACCAATGCAGGCTGATCGGAAGTTGAGACGATAATCACCGAACGCGCTAGACCTTCCGGTCCAAGGTCCCGTTCGAGAAATTCACGGACTTCACGTCCTCGTTCGCCGATCAGGGCGATGACGGAAATGTCGCTTTCAGAATTCCGCGCAATCGAACCAAGCAGGGTGCTTTTTCCAACGCCGCTACCGGCGAAGATGCCCATACGCTGACCTTTCCCACAGGTCAACATTCCATCAATGACGCGGACGCCTGTTACAAGAGGCTCGTCTATTGCAGAGCGTTGTAAAGGATGAGGCGGAGTCTGATTCGTGGAAACCCAATCCACCATTTCCAGCGGACCCTTGTTATCAATGGGTTCACCCAAACCATCTAAAACACGACCAACCAATGATCTTCCCACCGGGGCTTTAAAGGCTCGTGAAACGGAGCGCACACTACTGTCAGGTTGGATACCTTCCATAATGCCCAGCGGCATCAGCAACGTGTGGTCATTTCGAAAACCAATGACCTCTGCCATCAAAGGCTCCTGATTGCTTGTGCGGATCTCACAAATTTCACCGATCTGGCAGTTCAAACCCATGATTTCGACAGTGAGACCTACCACCTGTACCACCCGCCCGGAGATGGAGAGCGGATTCAGATGAGTGATCGCATTGCGATAACGGGTTAGGTCTATCATCCGTGTTTCCATATTACTGAACCGCCTCTTGCATTTCATCAAACGTATTCAGGATGGCAGCAAGTTGTGTTTCCACACGTCCATCCACCATGCCGATGTTCCCCTTGATAATGCAGCCTCCTGGAGTAATTTTTTCAGAAGGGATCACTCTTACTTTATTGCCTGAGATCAGGAACTGATATTCCTTCCATGAAGTGTCTAATAAATTTGCATCTCTCGGATTAAGGAAAATATTTAAATCGCCAAGTCTCTGAGCATTTTCCATAATTCGGTTCAAGTTAATTTGCAGTGCATTTGCATCCAAATGAGCGCCTTCGCCAAACATAGTCTGGGAAATTTCCTTCAACATTTCTATAATGGTTTGCTCACCCTGCGACATAAGATCTGCTTGCCAGGTTCGCATCTCATCAACGATGGCACCCGCTGCTTTCAGGGCCGCCTGCATCTCACTGCGAGCATCGTTCCAACCCTGCTGATGACCGTTTTTCTTCTCCTGCTCGATCTCATTTTGAGCCTTCAGAATTAGTTGATCTGCCGCAGCACGAGCCTCGAGAAGAATTTCTTCTGCCTGGGCGCGGGCTTGCTTCAAACTCATTACACTCTCTTTTTCGAAATTTGATTCCTCTTTCCAAACTTCCTGTTCCGAATCCTCATAAAAGCCATTTGATGACTCGACAAAGAGCCAATCTTTGCCCATTTCCGAAGGGGTGTGCAAATTGATTTCTCCTGGCTGCCAGTTGGTAAAGGCCAGATCGGTTCCGGCAGGGTGGAATATTGAACAGGAGCTGTTGGCTCGTTCGCTGGAACCGTTCTCTCCTCCCTTGCCGAAGAGTGCCAGGATTTGTTCCTTATCAATATCTTTGGGAGATACTGTCAATTCAACATCCAGCTCAGATATGTCCCAAGGTTTGAGCTGTTCATGAGAAGCACAGGGATAGACTTTAGACAATGACTTCATATTCATCTCCGCCACCACCTGCAATCACAATTTCGCCCGATTCTTCCAACGAACGACAAATATCGACAATCTTGCGTTGAGAAGCGTAAACGTTCTTGGCTAATTGAGGCCCAAGAATATCGATTTCCTCTTTAAGGTTTTCGCGCGCTCTCTCAGAGAGGTTGGCAAACACTTTTTCTTTGAGATGGTCGGGCGCACCTTTGAGTGCCAGCGCCAGATCGCTCTTATTGACATCGCGCAGAACCCTCTGCATGGCGCGGTCGTCAAGTTTGATCACGTCATCGAATGTGAACATGTTGGCGCGGATTTCTTCCACCAGCTTGGCATTGGTTGTTTCCAGTGATTCAAAAATGGATTTCTGCACGCCGCGATCTACCTGGTTGAGCATCTTCACCAAAAAAGCGACGCCGCCTGTGGCGCGGAAATCTGCTTCATTAATAACGCTGGAGAGTTTGCTTTTCAGGTTTTTTTCCACCTGTTGAACTACCTGAGGAGAAACACGATCCATGGCTGCGAGTCGAAGCGTAACCTCCACTTGATTTTCCTTGGACATACTGGTTAGGATATCCGCTGCGACTTTCGCCTCTAAATAGGAAAGGACCAGCGCAATCGTTTGTGGCATTTCCTCTTGGAGCAACGCGGCGACTTCAATTGGGTTTGCGTTTTTCAACATTTCGAAAGAAGAAAGTTGCTGGTGAACCGAAATGCGTTCCAAGATTTCTGTGCCTCTGCGAGGGCCCACTGCACGTGCTAAAAGCTGGCGACTATATTCAATTCCGCCGCGCAATTCAGCAGTATCAGACATGCTTAATTCGCAGGCTTCTTTAAGAGCCTCATGACGCACATCCGGCAGAATTGGACCGGCCTTGCCTAATGCGAGGAGCACTTGTTCGATCTCACCCTCATTCATGTATTGGAGAATACGTGAGGAGAGATCAACGCCCAGCCCAAGCAAAAGCGCGGAGGCTTTTTCGGTTCCTGTGATCATAATGACTTCTTCCCCTCGTTCAGCCAGACTTGAATAATCTCTGCCACCGTCGCGGGGTTTTCCTCTGTCAATCTGGAAATAATACGGGCACGCTGATCATCCTCTGAAGCTGTGACAGGTTGACTCTTGGACCTAAGTTGCACAACGACATCTTCGTTTTCGCTTTTTGAGGCAGGATTCTGGTTATTAGAGCCTCGCGCGGCAAGCGCCGGGAGGTTTATATCGGACGTTTGGGGTAACGCAGTTCCTGCATAGGGATTCTGAAGAGCAACCATTTCACCCACAGGTCGAAGGATTGGCTTCCATGATTCCTGGGAAGCGTTTCTCAAGTTGCTAATCGTCCGGAAGATGAAGAAGAACAACGCCAGCAGGATCAAGACAGCTCCAGCAGCAATCCCAATCTGCATGTATTGCTGTTGCTTCTGCTGTTGCGCCAATTCTGCATTCATCGCATCCAGGGCAGTGGTATCAAAGTCAAAAGATTGCACAACGATTTGATCACCACGTTTGCTGTCAATGCCGGCCGCAACTTCCACAGCGGACTTAATGATGTCCATTTGAGCTTTATCGCTAATCCCATCCACCATCACCGAGACGGATAGGCGATTCACTTTTCCCGGAGCAACGATTTCATGGGATTGAACCTGGCTAACCTCGTAATTAAGAGTTTCTTCGCTTCGCTGGTATGTGCTCGCGTCTGAACCGGTTGTCGTCGCCACCGGAGTGGGCAGATTCGATGTAGCGCCTGGCACCCCACCATTGGCTCCGCCATTGCTGGAACTTTCATTGATTGTCTGTGAACTGCGAATTGCGACTTCTGTTGGCGCATATGTATTGGATGTGATCTCGCGCTGAGTCCAGTCCATTTCTACTGTGGCTTGCACGACTGAGCGATTCGGACCGAGGATCTTTTCCAGAATGCTTTGAACTCGCTTCTGTACTTCTGTTGCATAGGTTTGTTCGGCAGCACGTTGTTCATCCTTTTGAGACATGGCCATTTCGCTCTCGTTACCTGTCCCATCGGCGAGCATGCTTCCTTCTGTATCAACCACAACCACATTCTCTGGTTTGAGGCCTTCCACACTACTGGCAACCAAATGAGTGATCGCCCGCACCTGATCTCCATCCAGCGTGTGACCGGGGTTGATCTGGATGGTGACAGAAGCTGTAGCACGAGCCTGGTCTGTTGAAAGTAGGGATTTTTCAGGGATCACCAAATGTACACGGACGGCCTTCACTGCGTCGAGGCTTCCAATCGTCCGCTGCAATTCCCCTTCGATCGCGCGTTGATAATTGACCTGTTGGGAAAATTCGGTCATTCCCAGCGTCGAACTCCCGCTAAACAATTCATAACCAACTGTGCTCGATTGAGGCAGCCCTTCCCGCGCCATTAGCAAACGGACTGTATAGACCTGGTCGTTCGGCACGTCGATGGTACCGCTATTTTTCAATTGATAGGAAATACTATTCTCATCCAGCTTCTGAACGATCTGAGCCGCGTCCGCTTCGCTGAGGCCTGTGTAGGCGACTGCATAGCTGGGTGAGTTCGCCCAGTTGATCAACACCGGAGTTAGGATGGAAGCGGCCAGAATCAACGAAACCATCGTGATCTGTTTTCCGAAACTTTGTCTTTTCCAGTAGGATGTAAATTGTTTTTGCAGAGATGAAAACATATTGATTCCCAAAAGTATTAAACTTGCATTCTCATGATTTCACGATATGCTTCAACGAGTCGGTCACGGATACCCAGAGCCACGTTGAAATTTACATTGTTCTCTTCCATGCCGATCATTACCGTATGCAGATCAACATTTTCACCCTGTGCCAGTTTCTGAATCAGGGCATCTGAGTTCATCTGTGATTCGTTCAACGAGGAGAGCATATTCTCAAACGCCTGCCCAACTTGTTGTGTGTTGTTGCTAGCTGACGTTTTCTGCGAAGCATCGAGGCCGCGCAGGGTTGGGATTGAATTGGAATTAATCGGCTGGATTGCCATGTCTATTTCCCGATTTCAAGAGCTTTCAATGCCATGCGCTTGACTGCTTCTACAGAAGCCAGATTTGCTTCGTACGAACGGGTTGCAGAAAGCATGTTGGTCATCTCAACAACAATATCCACATTCGGATAATTGACATAACCATTAGCATCTGCATCGGGATGAGTCGGATCGTAGACCCTTGGGCCTGCTTCTGTATCCGTTGTGATTTGCGTCACACGCACCCCACCCTGTAAACTGCTTAGATCACCGCGGCGCAAAGCGACGGACTGAGGCAAAGAAGCATTCTGCTCCTCTGGCATAAAGATCACATCCTGGCGCTGGTAAGGACCGCCCTTTTCAGTGCGTGTGGTCTGTGCGTTGGCAATATTGTTTGAAATTAAATCCAAGCGCAAACGCTGTGCAGTCAACCCGGAGGAACCGATACGAAGTGCTTGCCAAAAACTCATGATGTGCTCCTTGTTGGCTGCATAATAGCAGACCTCAGGAGAAGAGACAGTAAAAGCAGTGTGAACTTAAAATAAAAATTGTGTGAAGAAAAAAGCGCCATTTTCCTTACGAAAAGGCGCTTCCGTCTTAGTTTGTTGTTTTCTTTAGATCAGGTCAGAATGTTTCCCAAAGACATGGAATAGGCAGGAGATGTTTTCAGAGCGCTTTGTTTGGCAGCGATCGTTTGTTCCGTGGCTGCCCAGGCGCCGCGTAGTTCAGTCAGAGTCGTGACCGCAGAGGCATAATCATTTTTTCGGATGCAATCGAGGCACCATTGATATAAGTGGAACAGGCCGACTGAGACTTCAGGATAATCCAAATCCAAAGCATCGCGCAGGGCGCTAATTGTCTTAGCGGCCTTGGCAAAATCCTGTTGCTCGCAAGCGCGGATCGCCAGATCATAGGTCATAATCACCAGACGAAGTGGGCTGGCGGCCATGATATCCTGCTGCTGATATTTTTTATGATAAGTTGTTTGGTACATTGTTTCGGCTCCTCAGTGAAATACCTGCGTATTGTTCTATGCAATTAGTTTCGGCCGACTTCTTTCAATCTTGAATGCTGAGCCGTTAATTCAATATAAATTTTTATACAGTCCAAAAGAATTATAAAGAAAGCAACAACCATCCCACCTCTTAAAAGAGGTTTGCATCAAAAGATGTTACTACGGATCATTCACAGGTTTAAGCGGTCAATTGCAATATATCGCCGGCATTCAGCTTGGAAAATTCACTGGCTGGTATGGTTCGCAAAATCTTCTTGTTTTCACGATCGACAACAAACACAGTCAGTTCATTGGTGTCGTCATTAACACGGAAATGGACTGAAACGTTGGAAGAGCCGCTAATCGGCGCAGGCTCATTTTCTATTGGTTGCTTTGGTGATTTTTCCTGATCAGAGACTTCCTCCACTGCGGTCTTGATAACCTGCAGCTTGGGAAGCATGCCGCTTACGGCAGCTAGTTGTACATTACTGATTGGGTTGATCGAGTTTTCACTCATAACACACTCCTTGCATCCTTGCATCGGATTACAAAAACTCTTTCNAAAGGCAGGGCAAACCTCATGCTTGCGGCTGCTCTTTTATTGTCTTACATTATTACCCTGAGCTANTGATATTTGTGCCTGTAATCATGCCAAGCCATTCTGCAGTTCTTCCNTAATCCGCGATCTGGGTCTGAAAACCCAGGTACTGGTTATACAACGTCTGCTTACGGACTGTTAAATTATCGTTGTATTTGGCGATGCGTTTGTCATAGCTCTTGCGCTGATCTTCAATCGTGGTCAATGTGCTGGCTAGCGAGCCTTTGGAGCCTGCGTAGCGCGAAACCAGATTATGGAGATCACCCAATCCCGTATCCAATAGCGCGGTCACATCGGAAGCATGGTTCTTGAGTGCATCACTGAACTTGGAACCGTCGAGAGTCAGTTTCATCTCTTTATCAAAAGAGATGCCAATCTCTGCGAAATTCTTAAAGCTGCCGCTGTTGATAATGCTACGATTTATACGGTTAATCATATCCAATCTCAAACCGCTAAAGCCAAGATCTCCGCTTAGTGGACCGCGCGTATAGGTGGTTTTGCCCTCTGCGCTCGTTGTTGGGGTGGAGGCTAATTTATCTTTGAGATGAGTTAAAGCTGAATTGAATTTATCCACCATCGCCTTCATCAAACCAGCGGCTTTATCGGATGTAGCTGAAACGCTCAGACGGGCGTTCTTACCTTCTGCATCTGAAGCCAGATTAATCGTAGCCCCATCCACAACATCAGTCAAATTGGTGTTAGCCGCCCGTGAAACATTCATGCCATTCACGGTAAATATGGCATTTTGAGCAGGCTGCAGGTCAGTTCCAAAGCCAAGCCCCGCGCCATCCGTGTAGAGCATCGTGTGATTTTCACCAGATTGTGCGCCGGTTAGCACCAGTTTATTGGCTACGATCGAGGCTTTGAAGTCGCGCCCTTCAGGCTGGCTGGCTGCGTTAATAGCGGAAGTGATGTTGCGCAACGTATCTGTCGAATTGATTGTGATCGAGGTGCCTGCGGCAGTATAGGTAAGTGACGTGCTGGGAGTGGTACCTAGTGAATTCAAGGAGAAATTAAGGCCACGCCCGGTATCATAGCTGCCATCCAACATGTTCTGCCAATCACTTGTATAACTGGTCCCGCTTTGGCTACGAACGGAAACCGCTTTCCCATCAGCGTCGACCAGTCGAAATTGGCGGATTCCGCTTGAATCGCGAGCCTCCAATGTATAACTTCCTGTACCTAATTCACGCTGGCCACTAGCCGTAGTGCTGGCAATAGCTCCTGTGACAGTGGTATTCGTAGTAAGGCTTATTGCGCTTGTGCCATTCCCGCCCAGCCAAAAGGAGCCGCTCTTGCCTAAAGCCACATCCGGGCTAAATGCCGCAGTTGTGGATTTGGATTGAGCTTTAGCCAATTGCGTCACCGCGATATTGTATTCTGCAGCAGCGGCGCTTTCGCTGGTAGTGGCACTCAGCACTATTGTACCGGTGGTGCCAGGAGTAATAGAGGCTTTACTGACCAGGTTCATTCCATAAGTGGCCTGAGTGCTTATAAGCGCTTGAAGCGCACTTTGCAGGGAATCAAAATTGGCTTTTACATCCTTATAAACACCCCGGCGCACATCGATCTGATCTTTCTGAGTTTGCACTCTATTGAGAGGTGCGCTTTCAGAATCAATGATCGCCTTGATCGCCGTCTGGAAGGAAGGCGCCAAGCTCTTTATGGAGGTATCTATGGACGAGATTGTGCCAGCCATGTTTCACCTTGTTATCCTGCAAATCTATTTATCCTGAGAGCTCTATCGGGGAGGCACTTGCGTACCTCCCCGATACATTATCTTGCCGTGTAATACTGTAAAACTTATCGGAAGAGGGCCAGAAGGCTCTGCGGAGCCGCATTTGCCTGGGCTAACATGGCTGTGGCTGTTTGCTGCAAGATTGTGTACTTGCTGGCATTGACCTGTTCTTCGGCCATGTTGGCGTTCATAATGCGGTTGTAAGCGCCTTCAACATTGACCTGAGCTGTGGAGATAGCTTCTTCCTTGAAGCTCAAGCGAGCCATCAAAGAGCCAAGACCGGAAAGGGCGCTGGTCACTTTGTCGAGAGCATAGTTGGCTGTGGTCATGTACGCGCCAGCTTTGATGGTTGTGGAGACATCCACTGAGAAGTTGTTGGCCTGTTGGTAGGTGAACCGTTCAGTTTCACCAGCCGCTAAGTTTGCAAAGGCGCCCATGGTGACGCTGACGCCGCGCCCGCTTTGGAAAGTGCCAGCGGCAGCTTTGTAAGAATACAAGCCGGAGGTCGAACCTGCAGCGTTGCGGGCAATTTGAACAGCTTGACCGGATGCGTCATTCAACTCAAACTTGGCCTCGTTTTTCGCGATATATTCAAAATTCATGGATTGCCCGGCGACCAAGCCACTGGGGTCGGTACCAAAGGTCAGTGCAATACCGGTTGTGGCGCCGGCGCTGTCTAAGACGTTACCAGCTTGGATATCCTCATTCGAAACCGTCATGGAACCGGTTGTGTTCCAGGTGGAGTCATCCAGGTTGGTAATGATGTAACTAACATCAGCGGCACCGGCTACGGCAGTTATCTTGAGGTTATAGCGGCCGGAGGCAAGTTCGCCAGCTGGGGCGTTTGATGTGCCCAAGGCATTGACGCCAGAAAGCAGGCTGCTCGTGGTGTCAAGTGTGGCTTTGCCCTGAGTGGCTGAAGTGGCCTTATCCAGGACTTCAAAGGAGTAATCACCGGTTGAAAGTTCGGACATACTGCCCAATTGGCTGGATGTCGTCCCACCGCTAAACGAATCGCTTACATCCACGAAGGTAGCTGTATCAGCCGAGACTACATCAGAAAGATTCAAAGTAGTCGGGTCAAGTTTGTTCGGCAGTACCCAGGTCGTGGTTTCGCCTTCATCTACACCAGTTTGGAAAACTTTGTTGCCGGTGGTGTTGTCGAGCAGTTTGACGCCGTTCCACTTGGTCTGGTCAACCAGATCCTGGATCTGCTGGGCATAAGCCGAGAGTTGATCCTGGATCGCACCACGTTCTGAAGTGCCGATCGTATCAGAAGCCGCTTGTTCGGCCTTGCTGCGCATCTGAACGATAATGTCGGTCATCTTGCTTAAGCCGCCTTCGGCGACGGAGAGCATGTTCTTGGCATCACTGATATTATCGAGGGAAACCTTCAGGCCTTCCGAGCGGGCGAGCATTTTGGTAGCAATCGTCAGACCAGCCGGATCATCCTGAGCGCTGTTGATGCGCTTGCCGGTCGAGAGGCGGGTCTGGTGCAATGCCAATTTCGCATTGATATTTTGAAGTGAATTCAGGGCGTTAAGAGCGCCTATGTTACTTGCAATTCGAGTGACATCTACGTTAGCCATTTCAAACCTCCATGTTTGAATTATATTTGGGGATCCTTCCCCATTTGAATGTTGCAGATTTTTGTTATTTTGATTTTTTAGTACAAATTTGTCTTACAGATCTTGTTATAGATTTATGTCAATTTTCTTTGTGCGATAAGCACCTCCAAAGTATAGGATTTAAGTATGAAGTTTTTGTTACACCACTATATTCGGCAAAGATACTTTTTACTTTAGGTATTTTCGGGGTGTAAGGCGTAAAGATCGCGTTAATTATTCCTATTTCCATTCCATGCAATCTGCCAAGTGTACAGTTACAAGAGTCTCCTTTGATATAATGATTTTTGGATCAGGAGAAAAACATGTTCTCTCAAATCTCAGACAGGTGGAAAATTGTATGGCAACTAATTTTTGCGCTGGCTTTATGTGCAGCTGCAATTGCAATTCTGATCTCTCTGGGAGTAATGAAGTCCCCCTCGGGTGGCCACCGCGTTCAATTCCGAGTGGAAGCTTCAGGCGGGTTTGCGATTATTACTTTGGATGCAAAAGACGCTTCCATTTCAAAGCCGACAACGGTTACCGCACCCTGGACAAAAACCCTTCAAATCCCAAGCGGCACCCAGGTCTATCTGACTGCATCCAATCCAACCCAGACTGGTAAATTGACCTGCACCATCAAGCTGGATAGTAAAGATTGGAAAACAGAAACAACCACGGCTCCCAAAGATGGAGTCGCCTGCGCCGGGATTGTCCCTTGATCCTTATTACTTTGAAACTTCAGATGTTTTGGAAGCTAAACTTAGGGTTGCCTTCAAATTTGTGTCAGGTTCCTCACGTAATGCCAGATGGATGGTGATCAAACCTATGGAGGTTGTTAGTGGCACAACCAGGCGTGAATATTCAAGTGTGGAAATCGTGGCTCCCTTACCAATAATCAAAGAGGGCGTTGAAATATTCGTTTCGTAACCTTCTTCTGCAAATTTCATACTGGCACGCCCGGTAATAACATTTCCAAGTTCAGCAATCCCGCTCTGGGCAAGCTTATCGAGCGAGTCAAATCTTTCACTCATTAAGGCGGAGGCCAATTGGGTTGCAACTTCATTCGACATGCTAAAAAACACAGTTCCATTTACCGTGCCAATGAGGGAAATGATCACGGTCACATCATCGGTCACATGAAATCCGGTTTCGAGTCGCAGTTCTCCGCGCTCAATCGTTTCATGCATCTCGAGACTTAATACTTCGCGGGCTGAACTAACAAAAGGATGGAAAAACTCAAGCTTCATCATATTCTCCGATCATATTGATCCAATTTTTCTGTAGAAAGAAATGCCAAAATTTTGAAGCTCATATTTTGCTGGCCCCGAGATAATCTCTGTTCCCCCCATAAACAAAACTCCGCCTGGGCGCAGAGCCGCACAAAATTTCGCATAAAGTTTGTCTTTTGCTTCGGCTGTAAAATAAATGACGACGTTCCGACAGACAATTAAATCGAAACCTGCATCAAAACGTGCTGCTAATAGATCCTGCTCTTCGAAACGAATATTTTTTTGTAAATTCTCACTCACATAAAAAGGTGCAATCGAGGTGAGGTATTTCTGACGCTGCATCAGACTCAAATTACGAATATCCTCCTGTGTATATGGACCACGCGATCTGGCTTTGAGTAAGGCTCCACGATCCAGGTCAGTCGCCAGAATGGAGTATTTTTGTAAGGGGGCAACCTCAGCCAGCATCATTGCCAGGGTATAGGCTTCTGCTCCAATGGAACATCCGGCGCTCCAAAGTTTCAATCCATCAACTTTACGATTCTCCATAGAATTCTTTAGAAGATAAGGCAGGATTTCCTCTTTCAAGGCATTCCATCGGTTTGCATCCCGGAAAAACTCTGTCACATTGATCGTAAGGTAATTGCGAAATCGCTCTAATTCCTCGGAATCTCTGGAAAGCAAATTGAAGTAATCATTCCAGGTATTCACCCGGGTGCGGACCAGCCACGAATCCAGGCGGCGCCTCATCTGTTCATCTTTGTAATTCTCCAGGTCAATTTTCAATCTTTGTTTGATCGAAGCTTTTACCTGTGCATAAATATTCGCATCCATATTTTTGATTCCAGATTCAGAAAGTTCAGTTACTCATCATCTTTCGAATCACACGTTCAATGGCACCAGCAATTTGGGGTCGAGGCAGAACTGCACTTGCCGCTCCGGCTTCGACGACACTGCGAGGCATTCCCCAAACCACACAGGTACTTTCGTGTTCGGCAATCACATAGCCTCCATCACTGTGCAATAGGGACGCGCCATGAGTTCCATCACTCCCCATGCCTGTGAGAATTACAGCAATCACGTTCCTGCTAAAATGTTGAATCAGTGACATCAGTGTGACGTCCACAGCGGGCCGTACACCATGAACCGCGGCTTTCTGATTTAATGAAATCCGTTCCTCTTCATCCAGAGTCATATGAAATCCGCCGGGCGCAACCAGCACCTGACCCACCAGAAGTTGATCACCGGATTCTGCTTCTTTCACATTCAACGGCGAAATGGAATTTAGGCGCTCCGATAATGAGCGCGTAAAACCAGCCGGCATATGTTGCACAATGAGGACTGGAGAAGGGAAGTGAGGAGGCAAAGCCGGAACAATTTCGTTTAACGCTCCTGGTCCGCCAGTAGAGGAACCAATCAGGATCACTGGTGTCGTTTTCTGGTAAACACTGACCTGTTTGTTAAGGTGGGTAGACTGCTCGGAGGCCGACCGAATCAATTGATGTGTTACAACCGGTTTTACTTTTGCTTTTGCTGCACACACGATCTTCAGAGTCAGGTCTTTCATGGCTTTGCGAATATCTGTGCGATTTTCGGGTTTCGCAACGAAATCGACCGCACCAAGCATAAGAGCCTGAATCGTTTCGGCAGCACCTTCCCGCGTCAAACTACTGAACATAATAACCGGACGCGGAAAATTCACCATGATCTGGCGTAAGGTCGCGAGCCCATCCATCTGTGGCATTTCTACATCCAATGTAATCACATCCGGCTGTAGTTCAGGGATCAGCTTTAGGGCCTCTTTGCCATTACTCGCTGTACCAATTACATGCAATTCAGGATATTCATTTAACTGCTGCGCAATGGTAAAACGCATGAACGCGGAATCGTCCACGATCATTACCTTTACAGGACTTGATGACCCTATCCTGGCTTGAGAAGGCGAAGTGTCTGCCATAGTCTGTTTATGCCAGAAGCTTGCTAATCGCTTTCATCACACGGTCATGTTCAAATGGCTTGACGACAAAGTCACGCGCACCCGATTTCACCGCCTCCAATACAACCGATTCCTGACCCAATGCCGTGAGCATTACGACCCGCGCCTTGGGATCGAAACCAACAATCTCTCTTAGCGCGGTCAGGCCATCCATCTCCGGCATCGTCACATCCATCAAGACCACATCCGGACGGATCTCTTTATAAGTGGCTACCGCTTTAACCCCATTCTCAGCCTGAAAGACTTCGTGACCTTCGGTATCAAGCATCTTGTTCAGACGCACACGTAGAAACTCTGCATCATCTACGATCAATACTTTTGCCATACACATACTCCTTTTGAATTTCTATATTTCATGTTCTTTTTCACCGATGACCCTGACGGTCACGCGGTTATCTGCAACGTACACACGGACGGTACGCCCGGTATGTCCACCAACTTCTTCAACAGTAATTGGCATTTTCAGACGATTCAAGGTGGTCCGGGCCGCCTCAATATTCCGTGTCCCGATGTCAAAAGATCTCGTCATGCCTGAGGTCATCAACATATTTGCGCCTCCGATAATTCGGACAATCAACCTGTTTTTATTGGCACCTTGCTTAACCAGAGCCGCAATTAAATCTTCAATCCCACCCTCGACATACTTGGAAGGATTTGACTCACTATGTGCCATCCCATCTGTTACTCTGGGAAGAACCGCGTGGAGCAATCCAGAAACGCGCGAAACCGGATCGACCATCACAACGCCGACACAGGAACCCAATCCATAAGCAACCAAGATTTCCTCCGGGCTCCGGCTGATGGCTTGCTCACCTAAACCAACGTTCGTTTCTTTCATACAACAGAATACTTCTTTATTAAATCTTCAAGTGAATTCATGTCAGGGATCACCCAGAAATCCGCTTCGACACAACGGGAACCGTCCATAAAGTTAGCCTGCATCAATAAAGCATGCTCACCAATACCTCCCGTTGTGACCACAACAATTTCCAGGATTGCTCCAACGATATCCACCATGACTGCCGGAGGAGAGGGCCGAAAGTCGGCGTTCACCTTTCCTGCCATAGAATTCAAAAAGAACGATCCACACAGATTTCCCAATTCACCAAGCGCAGATCTTTCCAGAGAACCAAGATGCTGGGTCGTTCCCTGTGGCAGATCCATCAAAAGATCAGCCAGTTCCAGAGCTTTATTGTGAGGAACGATCATCAAAATCTGTCCTGCCAGATCACCATCGAAACGCAAATAAATCCCGACCGCATCATCATCAGGCCGGCCTACAATTTCCGGTATTGATAATACGGGTACCAGTCTTGCCACTGGATTATTGAATTGAATCTTACGTCCCACCATCCCTGAAAATCCAGAAGCTGCGTTATTTACGCCTTCACTGGTAATGATCTTCAACTTCTCTATAAAATCCTGATCGAATGAAACGTGCTCATTCATAATTTATCCTTTCTAAACTCCAGCCAGCTTGAACAGATTGAATACATCAACAATCAGTGCCACCTGCCCGTTTCCAAGAATTGTTGCACTGGAAATTCCTGGAATATCCCCAACAAATGAGCCCAGTGGCTTGACAACCACTTCTTCCTCTCCAATCAACGAGTCGACAATCAAACCAACCCTTTCCTTGCCAGACTTTATCACCACCGCAAAAAGATATTGTCTTTCCTCATCCTTTCTCGGCATATTGAAAACATCTGAAAGGTGAATCAAGGTGAGGACACTACCTCGCAATAAAATGACAGGTTTTTGCCAAATGGACTTAATCTCAGAATTCTCGAGTCGCACGGTTTCTGAAATCATGACCATTGGAATGGCAAATGTGGCTTGTTGAATCTTGACCAATAAGGAAGGAACAATCGCAAGAGTGAGTGGTAAAACGATTTGAAATTGTGTTCCCTGACCCAGCCAGGTTTCCGCTTGAACAGACCCGTTTATGCGCTGGATGTTGGTCTTGACAATATCGAGACCGACACCTCGACCCGATAATTCAGTCACTTTTTCCGAGGTGGAAAGCCCTGCCAAAAACATCAGGTCGATGGACTGTGCCTCTGTCAGAGCGGCAGCTTCCTCAGTAGAGATCAAACCTTTTTGAATCGCCTTTTGGCGCAATTTCTCCCGATCAATACCGCGTCCATCGTCTTCAACAGTCAGGATAATCCGCCCTTGTTCGTGCCGGGCTGTTAACTTAATCGTGCCGCGCTCCGGTTTGCCGGCCGCGAGACGCTCCTGTGGCGATTCGATGCCATGATCAACAGAATTACGGATGAGGTGGATCAGAGGATCATAGATTTCATCAATCAGGGAACGATCCATTTCGGTCTCTTCCCCCTGGACGACCATATTGATCAGTTTACCAACCTTACGCGACATATCATGTACCAGGCGAGGAAACCTACTGAAAACACTCCCGAGCGGTAGCATGCGGATGCTCATGACCTCTTCCTGGAGTTGATCTGTGATTCGCCCCAGATGGATGATTGTTTCAAAAAGCTGCTCAACATCGTTGTTAAGACTTGTTTCTGCTGCGATTTGACTGCGAAGTTGTTGTAAATGGTTGCGATCCGTGATCAACTCCCCCACCAAGTTCATAAGATTATCCATGCGCTCCACATTCATGCGGAACGTCAAATCGCTGATACGCCTTCCAATGGAGTCAGGAGCGCGCTTGCCATGCACTTGTTCGTTCAGAATTGGATCGAAAGCTTTCGCCGGCAAAGAGGGATTGTTTTCCATTTTCGCAGGCTCTGCAGATTGTTCTGATACAACTTTTTGTGGCTGCTTTGAGATCTCCAACCCACTCGACAATATGAGTTCCCCATTGATGGAGATCTCATCGATCTCTGAGATCATCATCAATGATTTGCTGACCTTTTCAATGGATTGATCTGTCAACAATATGGCTGAAACATCACTGATCGAGGTGGCAGTCTCGATCTGCTCCTGAGTTGGAGTCATTGATTGAATTTCACCCAAATCCTGCAGCGCCATCATGATTTGGAAAGCACGCGCTGCAGACGCCATACTACTCGTTTCGATTTTTGCTTGGATTTGAAGTCCTCTGCATTGCGCGTCATCTTGATCAATGTTTACGCTGGTTGATATAACATGACCTCTGACATTTTGATCCCCGATGGTTTTATCATTCAGGAGAACTGTATTCATTGTTTTCGTGGCATCGTTTCGGGAAACTTCCTGCCAAGTTCCGTCTTTCATCAGATCTTTAAGTGACAAGACAATCTCATCAATATCCACACTACTGACTTGTAACGTAGCTACTTCACCACGCAACAATCGCAAACAATCGACAGCCTCCAGACAACAGTTAACCAATTGAGGGGAAACCTTAATACTATTGTTACGAACTCCATCCAGAATCGTTTCAAGCGTGTGAGTCAGTTCGGTCATCCGGCGATGCCCAATCATCCCGGACATTCCTTTAATAGTATGAGCAGAGCGGAATACAGTCTGCACCAGTTCAGGATCAGGTTCTTCCCTTTCCATGCGAACCAGACTGTTATCCAGCACTTGCAAATGTTCATCCACCTCAGCGAGGAAGATCGGTACTTCATCTTTGCTAATATCGAAAATGATTTCCATTATTGACTCGAGTATGTATTAGAGACCAGGCTAGTGAAGCCAGTTTCTCGCCTCTGAACGATAGCATAAGGTTCTCCTTTACACAGTAAATCATCCGTAAAGAGAAGGCAAAAAAGAGATAAATTATTTATGCACTGGCAGGACTTAAAAGTAAAAGTGCTTCTTTCGATTTGAAAGAAGCACTTTATGCTTGATCCATTCTCATGGTTAAATCATCACTTGGAAGGATCTTCGCCCTTATCCGGTTCTTCTGAATCCTTTTCACTCTCAGAAGCCAGGAGTTCCCGTAATTGTTCAAACTGATCTGGCTTGGTTTCTTCTGCCAACATTGCCTGGATCTTGACTTGATCCTGTACAGCCCGGAAAACTTCCTGTCGCAGAATAGTCACATCCCGCGGTGCATTGATTCCAATCTTAACCTGTTCCCCTTCAATCGCGAGGACAGTGATAACGATTGAATCACCAATCACAATACTCTCATCTACTTTTCGAGCCAGGACCAACATATCTAAATACTCCAATTGTCCGTTTTAGGGGAACGGCATTCGCTGCAGGTTGTATTAAGTGATTGTAAACCTTATTTCAAATAATCGAAAAGGCTAAGCGCTGAAATTGCTCGCTGGCTTACCTCCAATACAGCATCGTAGGTGGTCTGCTGGTTTGCCAGCAGAGCAATCCCTTCTGCCATATTGATATTTTCGTTTTTAGAGAGCAAGCTCTTCGTCTCGATCTTCATGGTCTCGAGGAAGTTTGACGTCACATCCACCTGTCGCAGCCGCGCGCCATTTGAGGTGCGATATTGATCGATGATGTCCATGGATGATTTTAGATTACCCAGTACAGTTTGTAAGGAGGTCATATCATTCTGCATCAAAGCATTTCCTGCTGAGACCAGGTTCTGCAATAGTCCATCGAGTGCCTGGTCACCGCGAACATTCAAAGTAACGGACTGATCGGGTCCTAAATTGCGCTGCATCACGCCCTGATCTCCAAGATAGTTAACGACCTTGGGAGTAAAGGCTACACCTTTATAGTCTGTGAGCGTCGTTGTGGAATCAATCAATTCAAAGGCTTTGTTATTAACCTGGTAACCTGCAAAAATGTATTGATTATTCACAGAAGTATTGCCAACTTCAACCGCCTGATTCAACAAACCCTGCATCTCAGTGGCCAATGTCGTCGCACGCTCACTCGCGGAGAGTGAATCGTTAAGCCCACGCAAAATCAGATTTTGGGCGCGAACAGAAACCTCCTGCATTTGATCAAAGGCATTATCACTGGCAGTCATCCAATCCTTGGTAATATCAGCGGTATCAGAATAGGATTCAAGAGTGCTGAGCCTGGAGCGCAGACTCAAGCTGACCGAGGCACGCGCTGGGTCTTCAGAGGCATTCTGAAATTGTTTCCCTGTTGAAACCTTGTTCTGCAACTTGCTCACCTTTTCCAAGTTATCAGACATGTTATGGATGGCGTTATCCACCATCATACGATTTGTTATTCTCATATCTACTCCTTAACGCCCAACCAGCCCCATACGGTTAATCACGAGATCCAGCAAATCGTCATATGCCGTAAGGACGCGCGCCGCGGCCTGATAAGCCTTTTGCGCTTTTGCCATATTTGCAGCTTCCTCATCCAAAGAGACACCCGAAACAGATTCACGCTGATCGCCCAAGGCTTTTGCCACCAGTCCATGTTGATAGGAATTATCAACCGCGTGCTGGGTGAGTACACCAAGACTAGTAATTTGCGAATTGTAAAACTCGTTGAGCGTTGCGGTACCCGTATTCATCCCTTTGACGGTTCTTAGCCCGACGATTTGAAGCGCGATGTCACTGTTCCCGGCTTGATTCACGCCGCTGGAGGTGGCAATGCTGGCACCATCCAGGAGAGGATTGATGCCAATATCGCTGGCATTGCTTCCTGAGAAGAAATCGAGGTTCGTGGTATTGTTCAGGCCAAAACCCGTACGATGAATAGCATTGACCTGATTGATGATGCCGCTGGCGAATGTGTTCAGCCCGGTCAGTTGATCTACCAAGACCTTATCGCGTACTTGCAGGGTGCCTTTCACTTTTCCGCTTGGCGGAATCATTTTCTGGTTATCGCTCCAATAAACATCCACCACACTTGAATCGGCAGTGCTGGCCTGGGTATGCAACTTGAAGGCATCATGCCCGACAACGAGAACATGTCCACCTACGGAGACGACCGCTTCTCCGTTTTTCTGAAGAAAAGAAACGGATCCCGTTAATTCGGAAAGTTGATCAAGAGCAAGGTCACGCTTATCCATTAAATCATTGGGCTGTTCTCCAACAGACAGGACGCGTGAAATCTCACCGTTCAGTTGAGCGATCTGATCTGCAAGTGAATTGATGTCATTCACCTGACCAGCGACCACATCGTTTTGTTCAGCGCGTAGTTGAGTGATCTGGGTTGCGCGGCGGTTCAATGCCGTTGTCAATGAACCGGCATCATCGAGGAGAACCGTCCGCAAACTGGTATTGGTTGGGTCGGTGGAGAGCTTTTGCCAGCTGGACCAGAACTGATCAAGTTTCGGGAGCAAGCCGTCGTCTGTTGTTTCCGCAAGCATCGGCTCCAATT
>Ga0065704_10070406_pt1 | contig 26390 bp, 17 predicted proteins | sample SwiRhicommuniRL2_FD_59091 | JGI IMG/M metagenome (GOLD analysis project Ga0065704, IMG submission 59091) | Switchgrass rhizosphere bacterial communities from Rose Lake, Michigan, USA - RL2 v2 (version 2) | ecosystem: Host-associated > Plants > Roots > Rhizosphere > Soil | place: East Lansing, MI | reverse complement strand
CGCACCAGCCTCAGCGGCAACATCACCCACGACTTCGACAACGGCTTCGTGCTGCGCAGCAACCTGCGTTACAGCGAGCTGAGCGATGACTTCGGCTACGCCTACCTGAGCGACAGCCCTACGCGTGTTGGCACCACGATCCCACGCTACGTGTTTGGTACCGACAGCGATGCCGACCAACTCAACGGCAACCTGATGCTGCAATACGATGCCCAGTTCGAGCACATCGACAGCAGCACCCTGGTGGGCGTGGAGTACCTCGACTCCACCACCAAGCAAAGCTCCGTCTACGGCCTGGCGCCTTCCATCGATATCGCCAACCCAATCTTCACCGGCGTGCCGGGCGATATCTCGCCGTATACCCGTAAAAAGAACGACGCCACGACCAAGGCTGTTTTCTTGCAGCAGAACCTGTCGTTCTACGACCGCGTCATCGCTACCGCGGGTGTGCGTAACGATTCCATGGACCTGTCCAGCAAGGAATACATCGGCGGCGCCTCGAGTGAAAACGACAGCTTCTCCGAAACCTCCTACCGCGGTGCGTTGACCTATATCGTCAACGATGAAGTGTCGACCTACGTGAGCATGGTGGAATCCGTTTCCCCGCCACAGGTTGGCGTTACCCCGCAAACGGGCCGGCAGTACGAAGTGGGCGTGAAGTATTCGCCCATGGGCATGGATGCGTTGTTCTCTGCGGCTGTTTATGACCTGACGCAGGAGAACGTCACCATTGCCGTGGTGTTGCCGAGCGGCATCATCGAGCAGCAGACGGTGGGTGAGTCTCGCGTGCGCGGCCTGGACCTGGAAGCCAAGGCGCAGGTGACGCAAGACATCAGCGTGATCGGGGCTTACTCGTATATGGAGTCTGAAGTGCTGCGTGGGTCGCTGTATGACGGCTCGTCGCTGAAGGGTAAAGAGTTCACCACGGCGCCGAAGCATTCTGCTTCGCTGTGGAGCTACTACAGCATTCCTGATACTGACGTGAGCGTTGGGCTGGGGGCGCGGTATGTGGGCGGGTATTACATGGATGCGGCCAATACCAAGAAAAGCGATGGGACCACGCTGTTTGATGCGGCTTTGAATTACAAGATTGCCAAGGGGACCGACCTTGCGCTGAATGTGAGCAATCTGTTTGATGAGCAGCATGTGGTGGGGTCGGGGACGGCGAACTATTACAACCCGGGGCGGGAGGTTACGGCTAAGTTGAGTTATAGCTGGTAAGGCGGGGGGCTGGATTGTGAGGTGCCCGCTATATGGCGGGCACCTACGTTGGCTCCTTCACCCATGGTGAATGTGGTACTGATTTCAGCAGCGGCCTAAAGGCTGGCTTTTACCTGGGCCACCGCCTCCCCAAGGCGCTCGGTGAACCCCGACTGGCCTTGATGGCTCATCACCAGGCGATCAACTGCCCGTGTCATCGCTACGTACAGCAAGCGCATCTCGTCGGCCTCATCCTCACCTTTTCCTGGCATTTCATGCAGGCGCGGGATCATCACAAAACCAAACTCCAGCCCTTTGCTGGAATGCATGCTGACGACTTTTACCGAGTTTTCGGCATAGAGCTTTGTACGCTGAGAGATCACCCTGGCACTGGTGTAAGGAATACCTGCCGCTTTTAGCGCCTCCTCAACCCAGATGGCTTGACTGGTATGTCGGTAAATCACCGCCATGTCTTCCCAGGCTCTGCCGTTTTCATGTTCTGCCCTTAACCTCATCGCCAGGCACTGTGCTTCTTGTGCTGGCTGAGAGAAGCTCAAAAGCTGTGGCATCTTACCCCGACGCCCCGCACTTTGAGGTGCAAGCACCGGTACATGATCGTCTTCGGCATCACGTGCGCTTAGCAGATCCTTGGAGAAAGCATGGGCCACCGAGAGTACTTCTAGGGTGTTGCGGTAATTGGTACGCAGCACCGTGGTCCGGCCAGCGGCCTTGATGCCTACGCTGGCAAAGCTGAACGCCATTTTGGCCGTGCCCGTCGTCTTGCCGCGATAGATGGCTTGAGCGTCGTCATACAGTACCAACAGGTCTTCACGCTCGCGATCCACCTGATGGACGACCAAGCGAAACCACTCGGGTTTAAAGTCGTGCCCTTCGTCAATGAGGATGGCGGCGTATTGCTCTGGGGCTAGGGCGCCGCTTTCCATGTGCCGAAGCACTTCGTCTTCCAATGCTTGAACGAACTTCGCCCCTTTCATTTCAGGAAGACTTAGCTTTGCATTGGTCAGTAAACCGTGGCACCAGGCATGGAAGCCCATAATCGTAACCTTGTGGTCCTGACGGTGCTGCTGCAGTACTTGGCTCAAACGCGCGGCAAGCGTTTTGTTGAAGCACAAGACCAAAACCGGTTTGGTAGCTACGCGAGCGAGGTACAAGCAGCGATAGACCAAGATCATGGTTTTACCGCTACCGGCGACACCGTGGATCACCCGATGGCCATCGCCCATGGAACGTGCCAGCTGCTCTTGCTGAAGATCCATCACCTTAAGCAGGCTGGGGAGGGGAGCATCTTGTTCACTGAACAACCCGAACTGAGCACGTGCCGGGTTTAACCGAATCTCGGGAAACAGGTGGTAGCGCACTCGGTCAATTTGCTCCGGCTGCAAGTGCACCGGGAACTGATGTACGAGCATCTTGCACACCTGCTGTTCGAATACCGTGCTGTCTGCAGTTTCGTACATTTCGTCTTTGCAGATTACCCGCGTGCCTTCCATCGCTGCGCCGAGCTTCTTTGCATCGAACTCTTTGCGAGTGATCTCGGTGAGTACCCCCCCCCAGCTGTACGGCATGATGAGTTTGCCAGGCCGGTAAGCCCCAACACCTTGGGTTAAGGCGCTGTCTTTTTCCAATGCCTGGACCGTTTCAAAGGCATTTTTGCGGGCTTGGGCCAGCGGGTTGATGACGGTTTTTTCCTGGCCGTCATCGTATTTTTTTACATCGCTGGCCGTCATCGAGATCAGCGAAGTGATTTTCCAGTCTTTGACCTCAAGCACTAGCAGCCCGATTTTGGGGTGCAGGAGGACGAAATCAGGTTGCAGGCCTTTTGGCCCGACTGGCACGTTGAACCAGCACAACCAGTCGTCTGAGAGCTTTTTTTCGAGTCGTTCGGCGAGTCGTTTTTCGCCTGGTGCGTCGAAGCGGCAGGCACTGAGTGCGGGGAAGAGTTGGGCCATATCCTTAGCCTCCATATCCAAAAACGACATGCACGGTAGGATTTATAGCTGCGGGGTGCAATGAAAAGGTGAGGGGGCGTGGATTTTTTGGGGGGATGCGGCAGGTTCACTGGGCGAGATACCTGGAGGAAGCGGCGCGAACAAAGGGCTGGAAACACGGTGCGAAAAAGAGAGTCGTGGGGGCTCGTGTCACATCTTTCTTGAGCCGGGGTGAGCTGAATAGAGTATGTAAAATATTGATTTTTTCGTAAAAATATCGGTTCATACATGGCTTGGAATACCGTTTGGAATACCGTGCTTTGATCTAAAGCTTTCGGAGGACCTGCCCAGGGTGCAGGCCGGTCTCTGCCTCGTTGATAATGAGCCGATCGAGGATTTTCGTCCTGGACAGCTTATGCCCTTGGGCAAGTTTATCGAGGGCGGTGTTGACATCGTTGGCGAGTACAAAGTTGTACTGCTTCTTGTTGGGCGAGTTCTCTCGCGTCTTTCGGGTGCCCCACCACCGCTTGATTTTGGCAACGTAGAGCTCCCTTTCACCTGGGGTCGCATCGCGGCGGTCAAAAGTGATTGGCTTTGCCTGGCTGGCGCTAATGTTGTTCGGCATGGCCAATAGCGAGCGCAGCACCACACGGCCAGAGGCTACGGTCAGGACTCAGAGTCAGCCGAACAAGGTGGCCGTGACGGCGGAGTCTCTGCGCGAAAACACAGCTCAGCAACTGGCTCAGGCCTACGGCCGCACACCGTCGCGGCGGATCAGCAGTTTAAGGGCAAGCGTTTCGAGGTCACAGGTGTGGTGGACTCCATCAATACAGATCTGTTTGGCAACCCCTACGTCACCTTGCGTGGTGGGGTAAACCAGTTCATGGAACCGCAGTTTCAACTGGATGAGGCGCACGTCAATTACGCTGCTGGTCTGCAAAGCGGCATGCGCATCAGTCTGGTGTGCACGGCGCGTGGTGATGTAGCAAAAACGCCTATGTCCAAGGATTGTGTGCCGGATGCACGATGAGCGGATGGTAAGCATTTAATGCTCGCTCAGACCTCTAGACTGGCAGGGGCGAATCGAGTGTCGATGTCTGTCATATCCAAGTAAACTCATCAATTTGACGATTATCTGGAAGCTTAAATGGTCAAGCTGGAAGACATCAAAAAAGACGCCCAGATTCGTGGCCTGCACGGCGAAGAGGTGGTCAAGATCGTCAGTGTCGACAAGGTCGGTGATTCGGCAATCAGCGTCGTCTACCAGAAGAGTGCGGGCGGCTACGGCGACCAGATGCTGTTTCGTGACGATGAGCCCCGTCTTGAGCTTGCCCAGGCCGGCAAGGCCTGGGCTTTCGATGCACCAGGAGGCGACTTCAAGCTGGCCCTAGAGGCCTGGCGCATCCAGTTGGCTCACCTGTTCGATCCGATGATGGCGGTGCACACCTCCAACGTCGACCCTCTACCGCACCAGATTTCCGCCGTCTACGAATCTATGTTGCCGCGCCAGCCGTTGCGCTTTGTGCTGGCTGATGACCCAGGTGCTGGCAAGACCATCATGGCCGGCCTGTTGATTCGCGAGCTGCTGATGCGTGCCGATGCCCGGCGCATCCTCGTGGTGTCGCCAGGCTCGTTGACCGAGCAATGGCAGGACGAGCTGCTGGAGAAATTCGGCATCAAGTTCGAGGTGTTCAGCCGTGAGAAGCAGGAACAGTGCGCCACTGGTAACTACTTCGAAGAGCAAAACCTGCTGATCTGTCGTCTCGATCAGCTGTCGCGCAACGAGGACTATCAGCTCAAGCTCAAGAATGCCGACTGGGATCTGATCATCGTCGACGAAGCCCACAAGCTGTCGGCCAACTACTTCGGCAACAAGGTCAACAAGACCAAGCGTTTCGAGCTGGGCGAGCTGCTCGGATCGATCACCCGTCACTTCCTGCTGATGACGGCGACCCCGCATAACGGCAAGGAAGAAGATTTCCAGATCTGGCTGTCGCTGCTCGATGGCGACCGTTTCTATGGCAAGTTCCGAGAGGGTGCGCACAAGGTCGACGTATCCGATCTGATGCGGCGTATGGTCAAGGAAGAACTGCTCAAGTTCGACGGCACCAAGCTGTTCCCCGAGCGACGCGCCTACACGGCTAATTACTCGCTGTCTGACCTGGAGGCCGCGCTCTATCACGATGTGACCGACTACGTACGCAACCAGATGAACCTGGCGGATCGTCTCGATGGTCAGCGCAAGAACAACGTCGGTTTTGCCCTCACACAACTGCAGCGCCGTCTGGCCTCAAGTCCTGAGGCGATCTATCAGTCCCTGCGCAATCGCCGCAAGCGTCTGGAGAGTCGTGTCGAGGAAGAGAAGCTGCACCTACGCGGTGGCGGTGTTGCTAGTGTGCTGGGCGAGCACCTGGTTAAAAAACGCATCGAGGTACCGGACAACCTCGACGACATGGAAGATGAGCTCAGCGCAGACGAGTACGAGCTGTACGCCGACCAACTGGTAGATCAAGCCAGTGCTGCTGAAACCATCGCCGAGATGGAAACTGAAATTTGTCTGCTCCAGGGCTTGGAGCAACAGGCGCAGCGCCTAGTGGCTTCGGGCAGTGACCGTAAGTGGGAAGAGCTACGCTACCTTCTGCTAGACTCCCCGGAGATGTACAGCGGCGAGAACCGCCGCAAGCTGATCATATTTACCGAGCATCGCGCCACGCTGGATTACTTGGTCAGGCGTATTACCGACATGCTGGGGGATCCACAGGCCATCGTCACCATCCATGGCGGCACCAATCGTGATGAGCGACGTAAGGTGCAGGAGGAGTTTCGGCACAACCCACGGGTGCTGGTACTGATCGCCACCGATGCGGCGGGTGAGGGCGTCAACCTGCAGAACGCCAACCTGATGGTCAATTACGATTTACCGTGGAATCCCAACCGCTTGGAACAGCGTTTTGGCCGTATTCACCGTATCGGCCAAGATCAGGTCTGCCACCTATGGAACATCGTCGCCAATGAAACCCGTGAAGGGGAGGTGTTTCAGAAGCTGTTCGAGAAGCTGGAAATCGAAAAGCAGGCGCTGGGCGGCAAGGTGTTCGACATCCTGGGCGAGGCGTTCGACAACGTATCGCTCAAGGATCTGCTGATCGAAGCCATTCGCTACGGCGACTCGCCCGAAGTACGAGCACGGCAAAACCAGGTCATCGAAGGGGTGCTGGACACCGAGCACCTGCGTGAAATCCTTCGTCGCAACGCGCTGGTCGAGCAGCATATGAGCCTTGACCAGCTGTATGCCGTCAAAGAAGAAATGGAGAAGGCCGAAGCCCGTAAGCTGCAGCCCTATTTCATCCGCGCTTTCTTCAATGAAGCCTTCACCAGCATTGGCGGCGAGCTGCGAAATCGCGAACCTGCGCGCTATGAGATTCGTCACGTACCGGCCGCATTGCGCGAGCGTGACCGCATAATCGGTGAAACCCGTACGCCTGTGCTCAAGCAGTACGAGCGTATCTGTTTCGAGAAACAGCAGGTAAGGGTGCCGGGCAAGCCTATGGCTGACCTAATCCACCCTGGCCATCCACTGATGCAGGCTCTGACCGATATCACCCTCAGTGCCCATCGCGGCAAGCTCAAACAAGGCTCAGTGCTGGTTGATCCCAATGATGACAGTCTGATCCCCAAAGTGCTGTTCATGCTCGATCACAGCGTGCGTGAGAGTGCTGCTGACCAGCCCAAAATCGTCTCGCGCCGTCTGCAGTTTGTGGAAATCGATCCGCAGGGCCAAAGCAGCAATGCGGGGTGGGCGCCGCACTTGGATCTGTTGCCGATCAAACCGGAGGAGCTTGCCCTGGTGCAAGACGTGCTGAGCGCCTCCTGGTTGCAACAGAACCTGGAAAATCTCGCACTGCAGCACGCCTCGCAACAACTGGTGCCCGAGCACTTCAGTGAAGTGAAGACCCGTATTCAGCGCCAGGCCGAGCGCGTGCTGGCCGCTGTGCATGAGCGCCTGGTCAAGGAAATCAACTACTGGTCGGATCGCTACCTCAAGCTGAGTGACGATGTGGCTGCAGGCAAACAGCCGCGCATGCAACCGGAGAATGCACGTCGTCGTTATGAGGAGCTGACAGCCCGACTGGAGCAGCGCACCCGTGAACTGCAAGCCATGCAACAGGTCAGCTCTGCCACCCCTGTGGTGATTGGCGGAGCCCTGGTGATTCCTGCTGGCCTGCTGGCCCAGCGCCAGGGCGATACCGCGTTCTGCGCAGATGCAGAGGCGCGCTCGCGTATCGAATGGGCTGCCATGCATGCCGTGATCGCAGCCGAGCAGGCTTTGGGACATAGCATCAAGGATGTCTCTGCCGAGAAGTGCGGCTGGGATATCACGGCGCGTCCGGCGGTTGTCGCCGATGGCAGCATCAAGGACGACCGTCATATCGAGGTCAAAGGGCGCGTCAAGGGCGCGACCACGGTCACCGTCACCAAGAACGAGATCTTCTCCAGCTACAACCAGGGCGAGAAATACATCCTCGCCATCGTGCTGGTGGATGGTGAACAGGTGGACGGCCCGTACTACATCAAACACCCGTTCAAGAGCGAGCCGGAGTTCGGCATTGCCAGCGTTAACTACGACTTAGATGAGCTGCTATCCCGAGCGATCAAGCCGGAGGAAAGCCTGTGAATTTAGAGAGCCTGCGACTGCAGAACTATCGGCGTTTTGCCGATTTTGAAATCGACTTCGATCCAGAGCTCACGGTTATCGCTGCTCGCAACGGCCAGGGTAAAACCACCATTCTGGAAGCCATTGCTGCTGCCTTCGGCCCCTTCGTTGGTGCTTTTGACATGGGCAAGTCGAAGCATATTGAGCGTACTGATGCGCGCTATGTGTGCATCGGCGATGGTTACGAAAACGAGCAAAAATTTCCTGTGGTTGTGAATGCACAGATGCGCGCACCGGGCATGCAGTGGCAACGAGCACTGCTCAGCGCCAAGAGCCGCACGACCACCAAGGAAGCTGCGCCATTGGCCAACTGGGCTAAAGACCTGCAGAGCCAACTGCGTAACGATGCGGGTGTCGAGTTACCGCTTGTTGCCTACTACAGTTCCAGGCGGCTTTGGGTCAGCCACAAGAACACGTCTAGCAAAGCGGTACTGACCGAGAGTCGTACCGCAGGTTATGAAGACTGTCTGTCGTCGCTATCCAACTACATTCAGCTACAGCAATGGATGCGCAAAGCAACTTATGCCGTCATTCAGCAGCGCGAGCAGCCGGGCTACGTGCTATCGAATCTGGAGCCACGGCTGCAAGGGATTAGAAATGCTGTCGATCAGGTGCTGGCGGAAGAGGGGTGGAGCGGCTTTCACTACAGCTTGGTATTTGAAGACTTGGCCATGTCGCACCCAGATCATGGTGCATTACCCCTCAGTTTATTGAGTGATGGGGTGCGTGCCATCATTTCGCTGGCGGCCGACCTTGCCTTCCGCTGCGCGCGGCTCAATGGTCAATTCAAGGAGCTGGCGCCCCAGAAAACCACCGGCATTGTATTGATCGACGAGGTTGACCTTCACCTGCATCCGGCTTGGCAGCAGCGCGTCATCGGCTCATTGCGTCAGGCATTTCCGCGTTTCCAGTTCATTGTCAGCTCACACAGTCCGCAGGTACTGACCACGGTCAGTCGCGAGCAGATCCGTGTAGTGCGACGAGATGACCAAGGTAATTGGCTCTCGGAAAAACCCTCGCTTAGCCCATTGGCCCAGGAGTCGGGTGATGCATTGGCATACGTGATGGATGTCAGCCCTAAACCCCCTTTGGAGGTAGTGACTAAGGCCCACGCATACGAGCAACTGGTGCGTAGTGGCAAGGGCAATGAGAGAGAAGCGCTGAGTCTCAAAAGTGAACTGGACGCGCAAGGTTATGAAATTCCCCAGGCGCAGGCAGCGCTCTGGGCGTTTTTGGCGGAGCAGGCAGGGAAGCAGAAGCATGATTGAGTTGGTGCATAACCCAGTCGCCCCAGCGGCTCTTCAGGCTTATGTTGCGGCTAACCGCGCTGCAGTGCCGGCAGATTTTGACAGCGCCGCCTTTCAGCCGGTGAAGCGTCAAGTTAAAGCGAGCCTAAATGCTGATCAGGGTGGGCTCTGCGTCTATTGCGAGACTGAGCTGGCTGCGCAGTCTGGCCAAGTGGATCACATTAAACCGAAAAGCGGCCCGAATGCGCATCCGCATCTGGCATTTACATATAGCAACTACGCCCAAAGCTGCATCAACGAAAAAACCTGCGGGCAAAAGAAAAAAGCCGGGCTCCTGCCCATCGAACCGGGGCCTGGCTGTAACGACGATTTTTCCCTGAGCACTGACGGCCAACTGGAGCCGATGCCTGATGTCATTCGCCAGCGTAAGCATGCTGTGCGACAGACCCGCGACATGCTAGGTCTGCAGAATGCTGCCTTGGTGCGCGAGCGTCAGCGATGGATCGAGACCGTCATCGAGCTCATGCAGAACCAGCCGGCGCTCGTGCCAGCCTTTCTGGCTGATAAACCCTTTCGTCACATTCTTCGCCGGCTTGCGGCGTGAGTATCGCAATGTACCCAATCAAAACCCCCAAGAAACTCATCGAAGTCGCCCTGCCGCTGGATGCCATCAATGCCGAGGCGGCGCTTAGGAAGAGAAAAGCTCCGGGGGGGTATCCAACAACGCTTCATAAGTGGTGGGCTCAGCGTCCGGTGGCTGCGGCTCGTGCGGTCATTTTCGCGCAGATGGTCAACGACCCTGGCTATCAGCAGGGTGGTGGCTTCAAGTATGGGGTGAACAAGGAAAAGGCCGCTGCCGAGCGCGAGCGGCTGTTCAAGATCATCGAAGAGCTGGTGTTGTGGGAAAACACCAACAATGAGGAAGTACTCGAACGCGCACGGGCGGAGATCTGGAAAAGCTGGCGTGAGACCTGCGAACTGAACAAAAGCCATCCCCAAGCTGCCGAACTGTTTAACCCGGAAAAATTGCCGGCTTTCCATGATCCCTTCGCTGGTAGCGGGGCAATACCGTTAGAAGCCCTGCGTCTTGGGTTGGAAAGCTATGCCTCCGACCTCAACCCGGTGGCGGTGACCATCAATAAGGCAATGATCGAAATTCCGCCCAAGTTTGCCGGTCGTGCGCCGGTCGGCCCGGAAATCGCCTTCGACAAGGGCAGCAAGAAGCGCGCAACTCGTGATGCCTTCGAGGACTGGACAGGCGCGAAAGGCCTGGCCGAAGACGTACGCCGCTACGGTGCCTGGATGCGTGAACAGGCGCAGGAGCGCATCGGCCATCTTTACCCGCAGATCGAAGTCACCGCCGAAATGGTCGCCGAGCGCCCGGATCTGGCCCAGTACCAGGGCGAAAAGCTTACGGTGATCGCCTGGCTGTGGGCGCGCACGGTGAAAAGCCCTAACCCGGCGTTCAGCCATGCCGAGGTGCCGCTGGCCAGCACCTTTATCCTGTCCAGCAAGGCGGGCAAGGAAAGCTATGTTGAGCCTGTGATCGAGGGCGACAACTATCGCTTTGAAGTCCGTGTAGGTACTCCACCGGCCTCGGCCAAAGGCGGAACCACAGCAGGCAAGCGCAGTGCTTTTATCTGCCTGCTATCGGGTGCGCCAGTGGATTACAACTACATCCGATCCGAAGGGCAAGCAGGACGAATGGGGCAGCGGCTGATGGCCGTGGTGGCCGAAGGCGCGCGTGGTCGAGTCTATCTGTCGCCGACACAGTGTCAGGTCGATGTTGCACATTCTGCTCAGCCCGAGTGGGCACCAGAAATGGATTTGCCCAATAATCCACGTGACTTCAAGACTCCGAACTATGGACTAGGAAAGTTCGGTGACCTGTTTACCCCTCGCCAGTTGGTCGCGCTGACTACTTTTTCCGATCTGGTTCAGGAGGCCATCGCCCGCGTTCGTGAGGATGCGCTGGCTACCGGTATGCCTGACGATGGGCTTGGGCTGGATCAGTGCGGCATAGGAGCTACAGCTTACGCTCAGGCGGTGGGTATTTATCTAGCATGTGCAATTAGTAGACTAGCCGACTATGGTTGCTCACTTGCCACCTGGCGACCTAAAGATAACGCTATGCGCTCTGGGATGCCGAAGCAGGCTCTTCAGATGTCTTGGGACTTTGCGGAAGGGTCGCCGTTGGGGCAATCAAGCTCAGGATTTATTGAGTGCACCAATGTGGTTGCAAAAGTCTTAGAGACGGCTCTGAACTGCTATTTTAAAGGCGAGGCTTTTCAGTGTAGCGCTACGGAGGTTGAGCGCTTTGGCGCTCTTTGTGATGTGTTGATAAGCACTGATCCACCATATTACGATAATATTAGTTATGCGGACTTATCGGACTTCCTTTATACGTGGATCCGTCGGTGCGTAAAGCCAATATTTCCGGGACTCTATGCAACTCTCGCTGTTCCAAAAGCAGAAGAGTTGGTGGCTACACCTTATCGGCATGGGGGGAAGGAGAAAGCTGAAGCCTTTTTCCTTGGAGGTATGAAGGAGGCTATTAAGTCCTTATCTCTACGGGCGCACCCAGGGTTTCCTGTTACAGTCTATTATGCGTTTAAGCAGGCGGAAACCAAAGAGGAATCAGGCACCTCTAGTACAGGTTGGGAGACTTTCCTCTCGGCTGTTATTGGTGGAGGGTTTTCTATTACGGGGACTTGGCCTGTGCGTACTGAGGGGGATAACCGTCAAGTTGGGACGGGGAATAATGCTCTGGCTTCCAGCATCGTGCTGGTCTGCCGCCCCCGTGCCGCTGATGCGCCAACTGTTTCGCGTCGCGAGTTTATCCGCGAACTCAACGCCACCCTGCCGGACGCCTTAATAGACATGACCCGTGGTGGCATCAACTCACCGGTGGCGCCAGTGGACTTATCCCAGGCGATCATCGGCCCAGGTATGGAAGTGTTCAGCAAGCACAGCGCCGTATTGGAAGCTGATGGTTCGCCTATGAGCGTGCGCAGTGCGCTGCAACTGATCAACCGCTTTGTCGGCGAAGACGACTTCGATCACGATACCCAGTTCTGCCTGTCTTGGTTCGAGCAGCATGGCTGGGCCGAGGGCAAGTATGGGGATGCTGATGTGCTGGCCCGTGCCAAAGGCACCAGCGTCAACGGTCTGGTGGACGCTGGTGTGGTGGATAGTTCTAGCGGTAGTCTGCGTCTGCTCAAGTGGGCAGAAATTCCGCGCGACTGGTCGCCGGAAAGCGACAGCCGCTTGCCGGTATGGGAGGCCTTGCACCAGTTGATTCGCGCGCTTAACCAAGATGGGGAAACCACCGCAGGCCAGATGCTGGCGCGCATGCCAGACAAAACCGCCGGCCTCACCGCGCTGACCTATCGCCTCTATACCCTCTGCGAGCGCCAGGGTTGGGCCAACGAAGCCCGCGCCTACAACGAGCTGCAAGGCGCCTGGCTCGGTATCGAGCAGGCCAGCCAGGAGGCCGGTCACATCGGCAGCCAGAGCGCAATGGATATCTGATGATTTTGGGAGTGTCGGCTATGAAAGAACCGGCAATAGAGGAGGTCTGGAGCCTTGTTAAGAAGGAGATCGCCGGCATTCAGGTGATCTGGGAGGCTGCCAATGATCTTTTTTTCCAGCCACAAGGCGAGGGCTGGCGCAGCTTTGGGCTGGACACTCCGTTGCTGTTTGGGCTGACGCAAACGGTTTACATCGAGTCTTTGGTGATGCGAATTGCGCGCTTAATGGATCCATCATCAAGTGGAAGGAGTGGAGAACGGCAGAATTTGAGCTTGGCGCGTATGTTCTCGCTGGCGCCGGAGTTGGCTACTGGCGAGGGGACTATACGCAGTCTCTGGGACGGTTCCGGGCTTAGCCAGATTCGCAATAAATACCTGAGCCATAACGATCTGACGAGGCAGCTTGCTGTGGATAACACGGTGAACATACCGTTAGCGGCAGGCGAGATCGGGGCGCTCAAGGAGTTGGTCGAGGCGCTGCTGGCGTTTCAACAAGCCGCAAATCTGCAAGCTACCTGCGTGAAGGCCTGACCGTTCGAGTTCAGGCCGAAGTCCAGGTGCTGAGCAAGAGGCTTTTGGGTGGCGAGCAGTTTTTCAAGCTCTTACCTGAACATGAGTGTTTACAGCTTGCCTTGGCAGAGGTGGAATGTGATTGAGCGCTTTGCCCGTCAATATTGCATGTATGTTGTATGAGTAATCTTGAAATCCGATTTGCACGCGCCCGTGTAGGCGTTGCTGATGTGAAGGAATAAAAGGAATGACACTGAAGCCCTGGCGTCTTATCGCCGAACCCCACGAAGACGTGCGCAGCGGCACCTTTGTCCAGGCCGAGTTCGCTGCTGATATCACTCGCGTGCACACCGGTACGGCGGCGGCGGAGTACCAAGACCCGAAGCTGTTCTTCCAGCGCACCTTTATCACCGAGGGCATGCGTCTTCTGCTGGATTCGGTGGTCAAGCGCCTGTCCAGTAAGGGGGGCGATCCGGTCATTCAGTTGCAGACGGCCTTCGGCGGCGGCAAGACCCACACCATGCTGGCGGTCTATCACTTGGCTCAGGGCAAGGTGCCGGCCAGTGAGATGCCGGGTGTTGGGACTATCCTGAACAAAGCCGGTGTTACCGAGCTGGCGCCGGCGCGGGTGGTGGTGTTGGATGGCATCAAGTCCTCCCCGAACCAGCCGGTGCAGCATGGCGTCTATTTGGTACGTACGCTCTGGGGTGAGTTGGCCTGGCAACTGGGCGGTGATGAGGGCTATGCGTTGGTGGCTGACGCTGATCTGTCCGGCACTTCACCGGGTAAAGACGTGCTGGTCACTTTGCTTAGCCATTATGCGCCTTGCGTCATTCTGGTGGACGAGTTGGTGGCCTATATCCGTCAGTTTGAGGAAGGCGTTTCACTGGCCGGTGGAACCTTCGACTCCAACCTGACCTTCGTCCAGGCGCTGACCGAGGCGCTCAAGGCCGTGCCGACGGCGGTGATGCTGGCCTCGCTGCCGGAGTCCGAAAAAGAAGCCGGCAGTCAGCGAGGTGTGCGCGCCTTGGAGGCACTGTCGCATTACTTTGGCCGCGTGCAGGCGCTGTGGAAGCCGGTGGCGACGGAGGAGGCGTTCGAGATCGTTCGTCGTCGCCTGTTTAGCCGAATCAATGACCAGTTTGCTGCCGAAGAGGTGTGTCGGCAGTTTGCTGACTTCTACATAGCCAATAGTGGCAAGTTTCCCTCGGAAACTCAGGAAAGCCATTACTACGAGCGCCTGAAGCAGGCTTATCCCATTCATCCTGAGGTGTTTGACCGGCTCTATGACGACTGGTCTAGCCTGGATAACTTCCAGCGCACCCGCGGCGTGCTTAAGATGATGGCCAAGATCATCTATAGCCTTTGGAAAGACGGAAACAACGATCCATTGATCATGGCCGGTAGCCTACCGTTTGCGGATACCGACACCCGCAACGAGTTCACTTATTACCTGCCAGCAGGCTGGGATCCGGTAGTGGACCGGGATATCGACGGGCCGCGTGCCGAAACTGTCGCCATCGAAAACCACGATGCACGGCTTGGCGCTGTGCATGCATGCCGTCGGACGGCACGTACCATTTTCCTCGGTAGTGCGCCGACAACTTCCAGCCAGCTGGTTCGCGGTATCGAGCTCGAGCGCGTTTTGCTGGGCAGCGCTCAGCCGGAGCAGCAACTGGGTCTGTATGAGGATGCGCTGCGCCGCTTGGGTGACAAGCTGCATTACTTGAATAGTGCCAACAGCCGTTACTGGTTTGATACTCGCCCGAACCTACGTCGTGAGATGGAGGAGCGCAAGAAGCGCTTCAAGGATCGTGAGGATGTGTTCCCGACCTTGCGCCAGCGCCTCAACAACCTGGGGGGCTGTTTTGGTGGCGTGCACGTTTTTACCGGCAGTGCAGATGTGCCTGATGACTGGACGTTGCGCCTAGTGGTGCTGGCGCCTGATTCCCCTTACAGCAAAACGGGCCCGAACGCGGCGCTGAACAAGGCGTTGGAGATCCTCAAAAGTCGAGGCGAGCAGCCGCGTCAAAAGCAGAACCGGCTGGTTTTCCTGGCTGCAGATGCCGACAACGTTAGTCGCTTGAAGGATCACGCGCGTTCAGTATTGGCTTGGGAGACCATCGTCAGCGATTACAAGGACAACCGTCTGACGCTAGATAACCTAATGGCCAAAAATGCATCAGCCAGCTTGGAGCAGGCCCGTGAGACGCTGAATCGTACCCTTCGCGAAACGTGGAAATGGCTGCTTGCGCCTGTGCAGCATGCCAGTAATTTGACTGAGATTGTCTGGGAGCCTTACGCCATCAATCCAGGCACTTCGAGTCAGTCTCAGGAGATCGAAAAAGTTCTGCGGGAAAACGAACTGCTGATCACTGAGTGGGCGCCGATCCATCTTTCCAATATGCTCAAACGATGGTTCTGGAAGGACGGCGTGGCTGAGGTTGGCGCGCTGGATGTGTGGCAGAAGACTTGCTGCTACCTGTACCTGCCGCGCCTGCGTGACGATCAGGTGTTCGCGCGCACGCTGAATCAAGGTGTGCAGAGCAAGGACTTCTTCGGCGTTGCACAAGGTAAGGAAGGCGACCGCTATCCGGGCTTTGTGTACGGTAAGCCAACCTCAGTCATTCTCGATGGCTCTTGTCTGCTAATCGAGCCGAGTGCGGCATCGGACTATGCTGAGGCGCTCCGAGCCAAAGAGGCAGCGGCCAGCGCGGAGTCCACAGTGAGGCCGCCTGCAGGAGAGCATGGCATACCCTCTGGAAGCTCTGGCGGAAAAGCTACTGGCGCTGTGTCGGGTGGCAGTACTTCTGGTTCGAACGATGTGTCGGTGGCCAAGGCATTGCCAACACAGTTTTATGCCAGCGCGGAGCTGGATCCGGTCAAAGCCAAAATGCAATTTGCAACGCTGGTTGATGAAGTGATTCAGCAGTTCACCGCCAAGCATGGTGTGAATGTGACCATTTCCATCGATATCCAGGCCCGCAGCACTGGCGGTTTTGACGACTCGGTGCAGCGCTCGGTAAAGGAGAACTGTAGCGTTTTGAAGGTGAATACCTACGAGTTTGAGTAGAGTGCGTCGAGGCGGGCGTCCCAGTAGACGCCCGCTACTATTGCCAGTGAGTTGGAATTTCGATGGTGTAGTTCTTGGCGACAGTTTTTAGTGTGGCGAGGATCTCAGTATGTCGTGCCTGATCGGTCGGCTGCCAGGTCGTACGGCGATCAAGGAGGTATTTCAGTTCGCCCAGATTGTACATACCGAGACGATGGAAATTGCCCCAACTCGGTATGCCGAACAGGTTGTAGATTACTACGGTGGCGTCGCGTTCGCTGGCAAGGCGCTTTGCCCCGCTGAGCTTTTCGGCAGCGTCTTCGGCTTCGTCTCGGTCGTCGTAAGTGTTCAATAGTTTCATTAGTGTTCGGCTGCATTTTGAATCGGCAGCGTATTCTGCCTGACAGGAAAAGAAAGCACATCCCAGAATTTTTGAAGATAAGCGTACAGGGATTAACCCTTGCACTGGCCAGACCGGTATCTACTGATGTGGTAAAAGATGCTTTCAGGAACCTATCACACATCTACAATTCTGTGTGAGCGAAACGGTCCTGACCAGTCGTTGGCAGTTGGCAGAAGATGCCGCTTTGGGCGCGCTGGTTACTATGTGCAGCCACTTGATGATCGACGAGGCTCATCCCGTCGCCTTTGCACTATAGATCTGAATAGTCATGCAAGTAATTAATTTTATAAAAATTATTTTTTTACTAATCACGCTGTCTATAAAAGTATCCCAGTTGCTCTTCGGATTTCTTCAACCGCGTTGCTGACTGGGCAGCCATGTTTACGGTTGTGGCCGGTATCGGCTAGGGACGGTTGCTCACGAATGAAAGCTAACGCCCTAGCCAATGGCCAGGAATCAGGATCTGTAGCGGATCTGGACGCCGCGGTTGCCCAAGGGAGATTGCAATATGTCGTCTACACGCTGATTGCAAAAATCCTCCACAAAATCCTTGATGGCGAAGGCTGTTTCAAGCGCTCGCTTGTCCTCTGGCACATGAGCAGCAAGTGCTCGTGGCATGACGACGATACACTTTGCCATCGCGCGGGAGATTGCGACGTTGGTACGCTCTAACTGCATTAAGAACGTTTCTTCTCCGCTAATGACGTCAACATCTGCGACGCCGAAGGTCACTATGATGGTATGACGCTCCCCCCCTTGGAACCGTTCAACGGTGTCCACCGCGTCCGAAATATGGTCCGCCTCAGTGGGCCATATTTCAGTTAATGCCTGTACCACCAAAGCCCGCTGCGCGCGGTGGGGGGTCACGATGCCCACGCACTCAGACCAGAATTCTAGAGCACCCGGTGTGAAGTGAGATTGGGGATGGAGGCCCCAATTGTCGAGCGCACCGCTTACTGAGTGTCTCAGGCCACGAACTAAATTAGCTACAATTTGTGCCTCGTACCTGTTTCCTTGCGATGAGATATCATCTTCGTGCAAAACGGTGGCAACTATTGTATTAGGGTGCAGTACGCGGTCGAATACCTGTGCCCATGGAAAGCTAGGCCAGTAGTCAGGGCGTAATGCGGGTGGCTGTATCATATGAAGGCGACAGTTGCCGTAGGCGGCTGTAAGACTCTGCGGATAGCCGATGGTGCGTGCGAAGTCTACGATGTGGTCGGCAGAACGATAGTTGGTATCCAGCACGCATTTTTGCACGCGAACCGCAAAAGGACGATCTAGCAAATAAGTCTGAATGCTCCCAACCAAGTAAGCAGCATCTTTAGGGGCCTCGATTGAAGAGATTGGGGGCATTTGCAGATGGTCCCCGGCTATTATCACCCGTGCATCGTCTCGCAGCCCGCTGAATGCAGCAAGCGCCTTAGGCACTGGAACTTGGGAGCTTTCATCTACAACTACTACATCAAACACTGGATGAAGCGGGCTTGCGCCAAGTGCTTTTGCGAACTGGCGGCTCTGCATAACCTGGCAGCCGACGATAGTCACCCCTGAACCACCTGCAAGAAGCTGAGTGCAAGTTTGCCACTCAGCATTGCCAGGCTCAAACACCATGCTGTCATAGCTAATGTGTGAAGCAATACCTTGAGGCGCAGATCCCAGCGCCCTCCCTTTAGAATAACCGACGAACATTGCGCATCTTGCGATAGGGTCCTGAGACAAAAACTTAGCAGCGCGGTGCATCACCTCTTCAACCGCCTTGTAAGTTGGCCCTGTTACTAGAATCCGCAAAGGCGTACTAGATGTAACTGCCTGCACCGTCATGGCGTGAAGCATCGCAGCAAGAGTATTTGTCTTACCGGTGCCAGGTGGTCCCCAGATAACGGTCAGCTGCCTTTCCAAGGCATGCACGATTGCGTTGCGTTGTGAGTCGTTCAGAGAGTGAGAAATCTGAACTGCGTTGGCAAGTGCGCCAGCAGTAGCTCCCGTCAAAACAACCTGCTGCTGAAGGACTCCGGGAGCCCAGAGAACCCTCGCTGCAGGGGATTCTATATCGTATGTGCGGCGGGCAGGGGGCGCTACGCCGATCGCTCGTACTGCGTTGGGATCCGGTGTCGCGATACGAGGGTTACCAATGGCCTGAAGAATTGGCTGGCTAAATTCTGCCCAGTTAAACATTTTTGGCTTCTTGGCTTCGACGAGGAATATGTCGTTCAAAAGCGAGAAGCAACTGTGCTGCATTAGGTACGGCACGAGGCTGGCGTCCCTGCGGCAAATAATTTCAACTTGCGCGGTAAGACGCACGCGGTCGAATGCAACTAGGCGAGCCTCTACTGCAGACCAAAGAGGCATTTGTAGCACCTCGGGCGTACCATGAAACGGAGGTGCGCTAGAATCAACAATGCTGCCAACCCGTTGAAGTGGCATCCCCGGCGTGCCTATCTTGCCAATAGTCAGCCGCGAGTCCTCTTTAAACTTTGCCTCAGACGAGCTTGCGGCGACGTTGAACTGGTAAAGATCACCGCTGAGGTGCATACCAGTATGTAGAACGATGGCTTCATATACTGCCTCCCGCCTCTCGCCATCCATCGAAAGCCCGATATGAGCGTCGAGTTGCGAGGTGTTGAAATCCAGATCGTCCCACCACAGCCAAAGCTTGGCGTCAAAGGCTACACTCGAGGCCCCGCGAGGGACCGAGACAGGAATGCGTGCCTCCTTAGCTCGAAACTGGCCGCGGTAGTCCTCACGTAGCTTCTCGCATACGCTTTCTAGAGCAGATGACTGTCGCTCCAACGCGTCTGAGTACTGGGCGATGAGAGTATTTCGGGGAATGGTAGTAGCACCACGCTTCACCTGCGGGGTGTGCGCCCATAGCTCGTAGATTCGCTCACGTGGGATACCGTTGCTCAGATACTCACGGTAGTAGGAATCCGTGATTGCGGGTGAGTATTGGCTGCGTCGGTAGCGTTCGACAGTATCGAACAATGTGATGACATGTCGGCTTGGCGCGAAAACCAGCCGTCTAACAATGTCCTCGACAGTTACAATGGTTGCCGCTTCAACCGAGTCGGCGCGCTCAAGCATTTCATCGCCCGCGAAAACCCATGCAAGCGCCTTTGCCCGTCGGGCAGACAACGCAAGGACTCGAGGTAAATGCCTTCCCATTGCGTTGCAAAGCTCTTGGAACTGCCGCTGTTCCCAGAAGTGGATTTGTCCTGTAATAGACGCCCCCCCCTTCATTTGCTCGGCTGTTTCAATCCACGTGGCAATTTGGGTCAGGAATCCTTCCAGTGCGACCCATTCCGCTAACAATGACTTATCGTCAACAATGAAGGGGATTGGTCGGAAGCGGCGTGGTGACTGCCCAGCAGTGAAGGTGGTTGCAACACCGCTGAGCGCGAGACCTGTCAAGAATCCTGAGCTGGAGTCAAAGTTGATGCTTGCGTAGAGCAAGATGTTTGCGGCACGGACCAACGAAGCAATAGCACCTGTGATGTCTCTGGAAACATTGCCGGAGTTGATGGCTGCTGACCGTGCGGGAAAAGCCTTAGCCTCTTTTTTCAAGAGAGTGTGTAACTGCAAAGCAGGATGGCCCAATGCGCCGGCAAGCGCTGCGGTGTCAGCCACGGTATTCTGATGGAGGACTTTTTTGGCTCCTCGCGTGATACCGGGAACTAAGCAAAGGTGACCTGTAGACTCTGCTAGAGGCATGCAGTAGTGCCCAGGGTTTACGTCTACGACATTTCGATGGGCCTGGCCCATGTGACGCCTGTCGCCCAGCCAGTCACATGCGCTGCAACTGCCCGAAATGTGCCAGTCTAGAGCCTGCCAGCCTTGCCCAGGTGTTTTGCCCATGCGCACAACCCGAGCTACATCATTGAAGAAGCTACGGATCGTCGGCAGGTAGAATCGAAGCTGAGCATCTTCCGAGTCTGCTATCAACGCATCAAGTAACGCCTGCTGGGTAGTACCAGCTTGTGCCTCAGCTTTGTCGAGATTACTGTCAACTTGGTTGTGCCGTGTCCACAGTCTCGCGTCGAGACTTACAAAAAATCGGCAGGCGAGCTGCGGCCGGGCTTGTAGCCAATTTGCTAGCATCACTGCATACATCGCAATCTCCGAGCAGTAGCTCGGGTTTGACTCGGAGGTGTGCTTGACGTCGAAAACGCAAATGGCTTTCCTTGGCTCAATCAGCTCATTTATTGGGCCACGGGTCCCGTTTGGTAGAACTTCTTGGTCTCCCGCCTTTGCGTCCCGAATGTAAAAGATATCGGGTACGAAGTCGGTTATGGGGGGAATCTGTGAAATATCTGCCGCATCCACCCCTATCGTTGAAAGCACGGTTGACTGCTGTGCTCCAATAGAAAAGTGCCCTTGCAAGATGAGCTGGGGTGCAGACCTCACTGCCGTCAATACCGACTGTAGATCGACGGTCCCGTACTGGTTGGCGTTTTTTGAGTACTGTACTATGCCGCCGAAAAGGCGTACGAGTTGATCGTTTCTGCCAATTTCGAAGTCTTTGCCATGCACAGCCAGGATGCCAATACCAGGCCGTTTGATTGGCTCAGGAAGGCCTGCAGCCGCCATTGCCTTCTTATCGTGCAACGATAGGAACAGCTCCTTATCGCATTTGGTTCGAAGGAACATCGACAAGGTACTCTTCGATACCTTTAACTGGATGGAGCCTCCTGCAGTAGCCATCTTCTCTCCCTAGCTTCTTCTTACATGGAAGTCATATTCTTTGGCCGCAGCTGAGCCCGCGGCCATGTGGTCGGCCTGGCGTTTTCCAGATGCAGCAGTCTTTGCACTACGCACAGAGACCTCGTCCCAGTGCACACCCGAAGCCTCTAAAGACGAGCGGATTAAAGCTTTCGCATCGACCTTTGAAGATGGGATGATTCCGAAGCGGATGTGCATATCCAAGTCTTCAGCTTTCGTCCTCGCCATGTTTTTCCAAACTTTGCCAAGAGACTCTGCGAACGAATCCGTTCCTGCGTGCTGAAGCTGTTCGCTGTTACCATAAACAACGTGGTCCGGCCCTCCCAGAAACCAGTTCCTCAGCCACTGATCCTCAACATAAGTACGCATGCCGTAGTACGGCGGTGATGTGACGACAACGGAGAAGTCTCGACAAGATGGCGGCAGCGAGGCCGCTATTCGAGAATCTCCCTTACGCACATCTGTCAATACTCCTGTCTTAGGTAAGTGGGTGCTGTCGAGGCGCGTAAGCTTACGTTGCAATACCTTTAGAACATCTAGCTCCGGCGCCACTAGCCCCTTTTCTTCCCAATAGCGAACAGAGTAATCCGGCTTGGAGGAAAATGTGCGCGGCATTTGATTTGAAAAATAAGAGTGCCGTTCTGGTGTCTTACTCATCGGGCCATGCAGACAACCAAGCATCGCGGCGCGGAGGATAACTGTCGTATCAGTGTCACGCCCCACTCGAAGTAGTCCCTCGCGTATCGCACAGACCCTTCGCAGGACGTAGGGGTGAAATGCAGTTTGAAAAAAGCTGTTATCTGGTACTGCGGATGATTCATACTCTTTAATGTAGCGCTTAGCCAACGCCAACGCTTTAGTGGTGTAGACCGCGGCTAGCTTCGCACGGGCGATAGCGATTGCAATCGGAGAACTATCAATACCGCGGGCGGACAGCCCCAGCTTGCGCGCAGCAAACAGCGTTGTTCCGCGACCGCAAAACGGGTCCATCACTACCGGGTTTGCCTCACGGTACTGCTTGAGTACCTCGAGTGGGTACTCGAGCGGAAACATCGTGAAGTATGGGCAGATAGCATTGAGAGCATTGTCACGCTCATAGGCGAGAGTTCGAGGCATGTGCGGTCCACTGCTGATTTGCGCTCGGAAAATATAGAGCTTTTTGTGCCCGCTCCGGTGCCGGCGGCCTTACCCTTTCGCCGGGTGATTAACACAGCTATTCAGATCATCCGCCTGCCTTACTCGTCGCGATCTGTGATTATCCTCATTGGAGACCTAGGTCACAACCCAATTTGAAAAAACTGTTGACGTAGGCGGTTTTTCGCCTTTAACGGTCGATCTTGGCTACTGAGTTCAGATTTTCCTCAGGCGCCGAACACCCAAGATTTTTCTAGTCGACGAGCGAGTAACCGTACTGTCAGCAAGTAGTAGTACCGCGTTGCCTCGCTGCTCCCGACTAGGCGATGCTTGATAAACCAAGCCAAGTGTTTTCTTTGCCAAGACCATGGTGTTTCTCGCTGCCACCGCTCTGCAATCTCAGCCTGGATGATTTTCGCCTGACGTACATGGCGTCGCCGGGTTGCGTGTGAGCCGGTCAGCACGCCAGCCAAGAACAGCTCCATGTCGAATGGCTTGCTCATGCCCGCCCGCCAATGTAGGCAGCGATCACATCGATCCGAGCGTGCCCCAGCTCATGGCTAATTTGTTTCCGGGCCTGACGATCAAGCTTCCTATCTAACTGGCAACAGTGGCCGCCATTGATAGGCGCGTGGTGTTGGGTGATTTGCTCATAGCGCTCACATGCGTAGGCTGCTCGTAGCTCATGGAAACCTTTGAGGTTGTGTGCATGCAGGATGTCTCGTGCTGGGCGGATGGTTTCCTGCAGCACACCAAGATAGCTTTCGTGTGGAGCAATCAAATTGCGGCTACCAACAGGCGATACCTGCTGTGAAAACCCAAGCGCCTCGCGAACATGGTCGTCCACCACAATCCAGCGGGGTGCCGAGGCACCGGCGCGGCCACCTTTGGTGCCATCCTGAATATTGATCCTGCCTAGGTCGCTAGCCTCACGGCTTAGCCGTGACAGGTCGGCCAAGATGGCCTCACGCAGGCGCATGCCGGTGGCTCGCGCCAACAGGACGATAGCTGCGACCCGTCTCTGGTCGTGGCTGCAAAGCAAATCGACGATCTGCTTAACCTGTTCGCGGTCTTGGCCCTGCGGCACTGAGTGACGAATCCCGGTGCGCTGCATACCCAGCGCCTTGCTCGGACTTGGCAATTTCACGTACTGATCACCGCGAAGCGCTGCCATGGTCCTGTTAACACTGGATAGCCGATTTTGTGCGGTGCTGACGGCGAGGTCACCGCGCCTAACCACGTCGCATAGATACGCCGCATAGTCCGCCAACACCTTCCGGTCAATCTGCCGCGCATCATTGATACCTGGCCCTTTTTCGGAGCGGCACCACTTCACGAATGCCTGCCACCGATCACAGTGCGCCTTGACCGTGCCGTAATGGCCACCGCCAAACATGTCTTTCAGCGCCTGGGGTCCTGCGTAGCTCAATTGCCTGCCATAGCCGAAATTGCGACCATCGCGTCTACCCACCAATGCCATATCGGTCACCTCATCTGCCGTTTTCCGACCCTGCCCCACGTCATCCCGCCAAGAATGTTGAGTGTTATCAGGGATCAAGGCCCCTGCGACCTGTGGGGATGTCCTCTAGCGCGGGACTAGCGGCTCCTTACGACCGGGAGCAAGGGCATCTCATGATCTGGCCTCCTGAACACCGTTACCGGTGGGCGGGTGGAGGCTGCATTGGCTGACGAGACCAGCGCCGCGAGATCCTGAGCCAGGTGCAAGCAGCAATGCGATGACCGGGGCATGCCTGACTGTCAGTCAGGTGCAGTCCATTCCTTGGTCTGCGGCACCATCATCTACAGCGCTGTTGCTGGTGACATCGGCGTTTGTCACGCCGATTGTCACGAGGGGGATTGCCGCAAAGCCTTGTGCGATCAGGGCTGCAGCAGTGGTAGAGGTGCCCGTCTCTTTCCACAGAAAGAGACGGGCACAGGTTGGCGCAGTATTCGGCCAAGCGGATAGGTTGCTGCAGGGCAGCGAGGTACGGTGTATCTGGCGCACGAGCGCTATATGTGTAAGAGCATCCATCACATGGGTAGTGACCGTACGAGCTGCCGGATGCGAATCGTACTTGGGCTGAACCACCGCGGGGGCGGCGTGACCTTTAAGGCTCGGGTCACCTGGGGGTGCTGTCATCGACAGCCTTTGCACGGCCAGTTCTACGCCTGTGGATAAACCCGGTCAAGGGCCGAAATTAAGCGCCCTTGAGGACGTGAAAAGCGGTTATCCATCGGTGGAATTACTTGGTAAATCCCGGACAACGTCGTGGCTTTTAGCTCTTTAAAATGAGGTCCATCCAAACAGGGCGGCTTTGCAGCCCTGTTTGGATGGACCCGCGCTTAGAAGCAGATAAGCGAGGCTGCTTGCCCCGAATCTTGGACGTTCAGTTGTTTCCGCAATTCTTGCGCCGTACAGAGCTAGCGGATCGGTACCACGTTCTTGTCTCTGACTTGACCGTATGCTGAGGCAAGCAGGCTGCCGGTGGCGGCTTTCTGGATGTACTCACTCCACCAGGCCATCATCGGTCGTCTGCGTTCAATGTAGTCGGCTCGGTTGTAAGCGCTGCGCACCTCATCCTTGTCGACGTGCGCCAGTGCGACCTCAATGAGTTCGGGGTCCCACCCATGTTCATTCAAGATGGTGCTGGCCATCGAGCGCATGCCGTGGCTGACCAACCGATCCTGGAACCCCATGCGTTTTAACGCCATGTTGGCGGTCTGGCTATTGGCGTGGGTGCGCGGATTTCTGTCTGCCGGGAATACGTATTCTCGATGGCCGCTGTGAGTCTTCAGTGACTCCAACAGTGCGACCGCGTGATCACTCAACGGAATGCTGTGTGGGCGGCGCTTCTTCATCCGCTCCGGTGGGATAGTCCAGACACGTCTTTCAAAGTCGATGTCTGCCCAGCGAGTAGTCGCTGCCTCGGCGGGGCGAGTCATCGTGTGCAACTGCCATTCGATCAGGCAGCGGGTGGTGCGTTTGATGCTGGCGTTCGCGATCTCCAGCATGAGCTCGGGTAGCTCTTCGGGTGGAAGCGCAGCCATGTTCTCTTTCTTGGGCTTCTTGAAAACCGCCCTGATCCCGCTGAGCGGGTTGGCGAAGATCAGGCCGGAGTTTACGCCGTAGGTCATGATCTCGTTTAACCGCTGGCTGAGACGCTTGACTGTCTCCAGGCTGCCTTTCGCCTCGATGGGGCGGAGCAATGCGATCACCATCGGCGCGGTGATTTTTGCGAGTGGTGTCGTTCTCAAGTCGGGGAATACATGCAACGTGAGCGACCGCCAAATGTCCTCGGCGTAGGCCGGGGTGACCGAGTCCTTCTTGAGCTCGAACCAGGCGGTGGCCACGTTCTCGAAGGTATGTTCCGTTTCTGCGCGTTTGGCTTCATTCAACGTATTGCGCTGCACCTTCGGATCGATGCCTTGGGCGAGCAGCTCGCGCGCTTCGACTGCCTTCTTTCGTGCGTTCGCCAGCGACAGTTCGGGGTAGGTCCCGAAGCCGATGTTGATGCGCTTCTTGGTCACTGGTTCGCGGTAGTTGAAATTCCACAGCAACGAGCCGTTGCTGCGTACGCGGAGTTGCAAACCGTCACCGTCCGTGAGGACGTAATCCTTGGACGCGGGTTTGACTCCCTTGAGCTGTCGATCGGAGAGGCGGAGGTTTTGAGCAGGCATGAGATTGTCCTCAAGCACTGATTCGGTATTCCAAAGATTAGCACCGGACGGGCTGGAATACCGCCTGGAATACCCGAATGGCTGGAACTCCAAAACTCTCAAAAGACCGCAAAAGCGCTGGAGGCCGCGTATTTACTGGATCGCAGGCACAAAAAAAGACGTCCGTGGACGTCTTTGATTGATCATTTGGTGGAGCCGGGGGGATTTGAACCCCCGTCCGCCAGTACTCCGCTGTCGGTACTACATGCTTAGCCGTG
>Ga0065704_10000369_pt1 | contig 26445 bp, 23 predicted proteins | sample SwiRhicommuniRL2_FD_59091 | JGI IMG/M metagenome (GOLD analysis project Ga0065704, IMG submission 59091) | Switchgrass rhizosphere bacterial communities from Rose Lake, Michigan, USA - RL2 v2 (version 2) | ecosystem: Host-associated > Plants > Roots > Rhizosphere > Soil | place: East Lansing, MI | reverse complement strand
TGGAGTGACTGGGAAAAGCAGGGAAAACCGGGATTAATTCCTGGCGCGAAGGCGTTTCTTGATCGCGTGAATCAAAGTAAGGTCCGTATTTATTATGTATCTGACCGCATGCAGGAAAACAAAGCAGATACGCTCAATACGTTAAAATCCCTTGGCTTACCGCAGGTTTCAGAGGATAGCGTTCTGCTCGATACGGTCAGTAAAGAAGCCCGCCGCCAGAGCATCCTGAAGAAACAGCAGATAATCATGCTCTTCGGTGACAGCCTGCCTGATTTCGCCGCGCAATTTAAAAACAAAAAGCCGAGCGAAGCGCAGCGTGAACTCGTTGAGGCCAGTGCCGATCGCTTTGGCAGTGACTGGATTGTGCTGCCCAATGCCGCGTATGGCTCGTGGTCAAAAGCCACGCTTGAAGGCTGGAAAGCCCCGCTGAAGCAATAACGTCTGGCTTGCCGGGTGGCACATTGCAGCCACCCGACATTTGATCCGACCTATTCATCCCGTTTATAGGTCCTATCATTATCAGGCGGGTTCATATAATTTTACGGAGAAGTAAGATGAGCTCTTTCTGAAGGAGACCCTTATGCTGACCGTAAAAAAACTAGCCCTGACAACGCTGATTTCCAGTTCGTTATTGTTCTACCCTGCGCTTCAGGCTTCGGCAGAAACGCCCCAGCACGTGGTTAAACAGCCTGCCGGGGGGTACAGTGTGCAGGTTGGCGATATTATGGTGACCTCGTTTACCGACGGTACCGTGGCGCAAGACCTGCACAAATTACTTCGTCGGACGACCCCGCAGAAAACCGATGCGTTGCTCACACAAAATTTCCAGACCAACCCGGTAGAGGCGTCCATTAACGCTTTTCTGATTGCGCTACCCGGCCACAAGATTCTGGTGGATACCGGCTCAGGCCAGCTTTTTGGCCCCGCTAACGGCGGGCGACTGATTGAGAGTCTGGCAACGCAGGGGATCGCGCCGCAGGACATCACCGAGATTTTACTGACCCATGCACACTCCGACCATGCCGGTGGCCTGGTCAAAGATGGCAAGGCGGTGTTTACCAATGCGCGCGTTTTTGTCGGCAAACCTGACATCGACTTTTTCTTTAACAACGATAATCAGAAAAAAACCGGCTACGACCAGAACTACTTCGATGTCGCGCAGAAAACCTTAAAACCGTATCGTGATGCCGGCAAGGTGGTTCCTTTTTCCGGAACCTCGCAGATTCTGCCCGGGATAACCGGCACGGTTCACCCGGGCCATACGCCTGGTTCGGCCTTCTATACGCTGGAAAGTAAAGGCGAGAAAATCACCTTTGTCGGCGATATTATCCACGTCGCGGCGGTACAGTTCCCGCAGCCCGCCGTGACCATCGCCTACGACCAGGATCAGGACGGTGCGGCACGTGTCCGCCAGGATGCTTTTGCTGATTTTGTGAAAAACAGAGACCTTGTCGCAGCCCCCCACCTGCCGTTCCCGGGTATCGGTTATGTCACGAAAGGCGAGCACGGCGGTTACGCCTGGGTGCCCGTCACCTATACCAATCGTGACAGCCACAGCGCAAAGTAAAACGGATAACACGATGACGCCCGTTGCTGAGATGGATATCGACCTGATCCTGACGCTGGATGCATTGCTCCAGGATCAGAACATCACCCATGCGGCCGCGCGGCTCGGCATCAGCCAGCCCGCGATGTCTGCCCGTCTGGCGCGCCTGCGCTCGCTCTTTGGCGAACCGTTGTTTATCCCTTCCCCACATGGACGTGGGGTGTTGCCCACGCCCAGAGCGGAGGCGCTGAGGCCGCAGGTCATGACCGTATTGCGGGGCATTAACGCGATGTTTGCCCCCACCACCTTTGATGCGCAAACCAGCCAGCGGACATTTGTGATTGCCCTGCATGAAAATCCGGCCCTGATGCTGGGTGCGGAACTGCTTAATCAGTTCCGGGCCCATGCCCCGGGGATCCGCTTGCGGTTCGCGCTGCCAGAAATGGCAACCCTGCCACAGCAGCTGGAAAAGGGTGATGTGGATGTCTATATCGGTGTGAGCGCCGGCGCGCACGACGGCTGGGTCAGACGCAAACTTTTCGATGACCAGTTTGCAACAGCCCAGCGAAAAGGCCACCCCCGCGGTGTTGGGCCACTGGATCTGGAGCACTATTGCGCACTCTCTCATCTGGTGGTCTCTTCAGAGGGTGACCCGTTTACCGGCTTTGTGGATCAAACCCTGGGCGGACTGGGGTATCAGCGCAACGTGGTGATGTCCACGCAGAGCTACGCCATGGCACCTCCGCTTGTCGCCAGCACGGACCTGCTCTGCACCTTACCGGAACGTATGCTGCAACGCTTTGCCTCGACGCTGGATATCTTTCCCCCGCCGCTGCCGCTGCAGCCGATTACCATCAGCATGTACTGGCACCCGAAAAACAGTCAGGATCCGGCAAGCCTCTGGCTGCGCGAGCAACTGCTGCTGACCGCGGGACGTCAGATGTGATCGAGGGTGTGCAGAAATTTCTTTAACACCTCTGAGCGAATGATCCGGTGGCACACCAGCTTCAGCTCGCTTTCCCTGAGCCTGTCAATGATGTCGACGTACACGACATTCTCCACGCTGACTGCCCTGGCCGAGGCCGGCAATAGCGCCATGCCAAACCCCGCAGAGACCAGGCTGATGACAGTAGGTACGTCGGTGGCGTTTTGTACCACCTCAGGCTGGAAACCTGCGCCGTAACAAACGTCATAGAAGTACTGTTCGAGGCCCATTCCCTCCGGGTCGCGCAGGGAGATCCATTTTTCNTCTTTCACCGAGGCGAGCGTAANCGCGGACGATTTNGCCAGAGGGTGCTGTGAAGAGAGNGCCAGCACCGTTTTCTCGGACGTAAACGGGCGGCTTTGCAGGTCGTCNGGCAGAGACGGCAGCGGNGCCCGGATGATGGCCACATCCAGCTGGTTGCTTTGCACGGCGNTATAGAGCGTCTGCACATTCCCCGTCATTAGCGACATGGTGATGGCAGGCCACCGACTGTGCATCTGGCGCAGCGCGGCAGGCAGCCTGGTGTCAAACATGGCGCTCGATACGCACCCGAGATTCAACACCCCTTGCTCCCCCCTCGCCGTTTGCCTGGCGTCCAGTACCGCCTGTTCCGTCAGGGCGATCGCCAGCCTGGCTTTCTCCAGGAAAGCTTCACCGGCCGGCGTCAGGGTTAAACGGCGGTTCGCCCGGCTGAAGAGCGTAACGCCTAACCGTTCCTCTAACGTTTTAATCTGCTGACTCAGCGCGGGTTGTGCCATGTTCAGGCGCTCCGCAGCCCGGTGCATGTGAAGCTCTTCCGCAACGACAATGAAATTACGCATCTGACGAAATTGCATAACGCTTACCCGGATTTTTTGATAATAAATTTCTTATCAAAATAGCAGTAATGATGCAATTGATGCTATGGGCTATTGCCATAAAAATGGAGGCATGCAAACACGGGAGGAAAAAATGGAAAGCCCAGTCAACGATCTCAGAAGTGCCATCGCGTTACTGCAACGCCACGAAGGACAATATATTGAAACGGATCATCCGGTGGATCCCAACGCGGAGCTGGCGGGTGTTTATCGACACATTGGTGCGGGCGGCACGGTGAAACGCCCTACCCGAACGGGCCCGGCCATGATGTTCAATAACGTTAAAGGTTATCCGGATTCGCGTATCCTGGTGGGCATGCACGCCAGCCGGGAAAGAGCGGCACTCCTTCTGGGATGTGAACCCTCGACGCTCGCGCAGCACGTCGGTCAGGCCGTGAAAAACCCGATCGCGCCGGTTGTTGTCCCGGCATCGCAGGCCCCTTGCCAGGAGCAGGTATTCTACGCTGACGATCCTGATTTTGATCTGCGTAAACTGCTTCCGGCCCCGACCAACACGCCGATTGATGCTGGCCCGTTCTTCTGTCTGGGGCTGGTACTGGCAAGCGATCCGGAAGACAGTTCGCTGACTGACGTCACGATTCACCGTCTCTGCGTTCAGGAGCGCGATGAGCTTTCCATGTTCCTGGCCGCGGGGCGCCACATTGAGGTCTTTCGTAAAAAGGCTGAAGCAGCCGGAAAACCGCTGCCGGTGACGATCAACATGGGGCTCGACCCGGCGATTTATATCGGCGCCTGCTTTGAAGCGCCCACGACGCCATTTGGTTATAACGAACTGGGCGTTGCCGGGGCGCTGCGTCAGAAACCGGTCGAACTGGTGCAGGGCGTGGCGGTAAAAGAGAAAGCGATCGCGCGGGCTGAAATCATTATCGAAGGCGAACTGCTGCCAGGCGTGCGCGTTAGAGAAGACCAGCACACCAACAGTGGCCATGCGATGCCGGAATTTCCGGGCTACTGCGGCGAGGCAAACCCTTCTTTGCCCGTCATCAAAGTGAAAGCCGTTACCCTGCGTCACCAGGCAATCCTGCAAACGCTGGTGGGGCCAGGTGAAGAGCACACCACGCTCGCTGGCCTGCCAACGGAGGCCAGCATCCGCAATGCCGTTGAAGAGGCAATTCCGGGCTTCCTGCAAAATGTCTATGCGCATACCGCGGGCGGCGGTAAGTTCCTCGGCATTCTGCAGGTGAAAAAACGCCAGCCATCCGATGAAGGACGTCAGGGACAGGCGGCGCTTATCGCACTCGCGACCTATTCCGAGCTGAAAAACATCATTCTTGTCGACGAAGACGTGGATATTTTCGACAGCGNCGACATCCTGTGGGCGATGACNACCCGCATGCAGGGAGATGTCAGCATCACCACTATTCCNGGGATCCGCGGCCACCAGTTGGATCCGTCGCAGTCGCCGGATTACAGCACGTCGATTCGCGGAAATGGCATTTCCTGTAAGACCATCTTCGATTGCACGGTACCGTGGGCGCTGAAGGACCGCTTCGAACGCGCGCCGTTTATGGAGGTTGACCCACGTCCGTGGGCACCAGATTTGTTTGACACAAAACACGACTAGCGCGTTCGCGATACAGAAGAGCGTATGGCTTTCGGTTCATTCGCTCTTCTGTTTTTCATCGCAGGTAAAAAGGGAAATTGCCGCTTCCCCTGCTTTCTTGTACCCTTTCGTCGTTAACCCCAACCCCACAAGAACTGAGACATCCGGACGCTTATGACTGCACACCTTTCTAAAGACCCTTTACATGGCGTAACGCTGGAGATGCAGGTCAATGCCCTGGTTGCACGATATGGCTGGAGTGAGTTGGGCGATCGAATCAAAATTAACTGTTTCAGAAAAGACCCAAGCGTTAAATCGAGCCTGAAATTTCTGCGCCGCACACCCTGGGCTCGCGCAGAAGTTGAAGCCCTGTATCTTGATTCCCTGAATGATGAGGGGATCGCAGAACCGGACGAACCCGCCTTTAACCCCTGGGCTAACAGTCGGATAACCAAGAGCTAAAACGCAAATGACGCGACATGTAAAACGGATTGGTGCGCTGACTGCCTGCGCACTTTTACTTGTTAGTTGCTCCTCAAAACCACCAAAATCACTGGTAACGCCTCTCCCGACCGCGAGTAAACCGACCCAGCAGGCTAACGAGCCGATGCGTGGGATCTGGCTGGCAACCGTCTCACGCCTGGACTGGCCCCCGGTGGCCTCAGTGAATGGCCGCGATGCGCAAGACCGTATCGCGATGCAAAAACAGGCCCTGACGAACAAGCTCGATAAGCTTAAGCACCTCGGTATCAATACCGTGTTTTTCCAGGTCAAACCGGACAGCACGGCGCTCTGGTCGTCTAAAATTCTGCCGTGGTCAGATATGCTCACCGGCAATATCGGCGAGTACCCGGGATACGATCCGCTGCAGTTTATGCTCGATGAAGCGCACAAGCGCGGCATGAAAGTCCATGCCTGGTTCAACCCTTACCGTGTTTCAACCAATACCAAACCGTCGACCATTGCCGCACTGAACCGCACGTCGTCATTGCACCCTTCCAGCGTTTATGTCCAGCACCCGGAATGGATTCGTATTGCCGGCGATCGTTTTGTGCTCGACCCCGGCATTCCGCAAGTGCGTGACTGGATAACGCAGGTGGTCACCGAAGTGGTTGCGCACTATCCCATTGATGGCGTGCAGTTTGACGACTATTTCTATACNGAATCACCGGGATCCGNGCTCAATGACGCGCAGACTTTCAGACAATACGGTCAGGGNTTTGCCTCTAAAGCAGACTGGCGCCGCCACAATACNCAGCAGCTGATTGTGCAGGTCTCCCGGGCCATTAAGCAGACGAAACCNGGCGTGGAGTTTGGTGTCAGCCCGGCTGGCGTATGGCGTAACCGCTCATTCGACCCGGCAGGCTCAGACACGCGCGGTGCCGCAGCCTACGATGAATCCTATGCCGACACGCGTCAGTGGGTGCAGCAGGGTCTGCTGGACTATATCGCGCCACAAATTTACTGGCCTTTCTCCCGGGATGCGGCGCGCTATGACGTGCTGACGAAATGGTGGGCAGAGGTGGTGAAACCGACGCATACCCGCCTGTATATCGGCATTGCGTTCTACAAGGTAGGTGAACCGTCGAAAAATGAGCCGGACTGGACGGTTCAGGGCGGCGTGCCGGAGCTGAAAAAACAGCTCGATCTCAACGATTCACTGCCCAACGTGAATGGCACGATCCTGTTCCGCGAAGATTATCTTAATCAGCCGCAGACGCAGGAAGCCGTCAGCTACCTGCGCGGACGCTGGGGTAGCTGACCGGTCAACATCAGGCAGAAACACCCTGTTTCTGCCTGTTTTTTACTACGGCTTCGGCCCAAACATCGCCTCAAGCTGTTTCTCATCCGGCATGCCGACCACCTGCTGAAGCTCATTATCGGCATTCAGATAATAAATGGCGGGCGTAGCGTTCGCGCCCAGGTTGTCCATTAACGTCTGGTGTTTTTGCAGTATGTTGACGGTTTCACGGGATGCAGTGCCCTGCGGTTTTGGCAATTTTTTCCCGCCTGAAAGCTCGTAATCACGCCAGGCCGAAACGGGATCTTTCGCATTCAGGATAGCGGAGGCATTACGCCCACTGTTGGGGTTGAGAAACGCCACCAGCAGCGTATTAAGCTGCACCTTGCCCGCCTTCACCCAAGGCTGCGCCTCGGACCAGAATTGCTTACAGTACGGGCAGAACGGATCGGCAAAGACGAAGACTTTGCGCGGAGCGTTATCCGCCCCCTCTTTCAGGGGATGCGCCGCGTTCAGTTGCTTCCACATTTCGCGTCCCATCGGGGCGTAGATCTCTTTCTGGAAATAGCCTTCACTCAGGTTTTTTCCCTTTTCATCGTACAGATAGCCAGAAATTACGTGCTTGCCGTCAGGGGTTAAAAACAGCGTAACGCCCATATCCTGATACTGCCCCAGCCAGGCCGGCGCGCCCCCTGGTGCATCAATTTTCTTAATGATTTTGATATTCTGCTGCTCGCTGAAGAGCTTCACCACATCCGGTATCGCTTCAGCGGCCTGTGCCAGCCCTGACGTTGCCAGCACCGACAGTAACAGTAATTTTTTCATTTTCCGCTCCGGGATTATTGGGGGCGAACCGCCCCCTTCACGTTAACGATTTTTCAGTGCGTCACTGACCATTTCATCGAACTGTTCAAAAGGAACCCAGCCCGGGAGTAACCCTTCGCCAATCAGCGTGGCCGGTGTTCCCTGGATACCCATCTTTTCGGCGATGATCAGGCTGCGTTTGATCGTCACCAGGCTCTCATCATCAGGCGTTGTGACGTTCACCCCGGCCCGTTTTTGCGCCTCCTGAATGCTGGCGTCATCGTGATATCCCTTTTTGGCCATCAGGGTATGGTTAAATTTCATAAATTGCTCAGGATGCGCGCGCCAGACGGTTAAGGCATCGCGTGCTGAGGTCAGTGAACTTTCCGACCGAAAAGGCAAAAACTTAAATACCACCGCCACATCCGGGTGTTTTTCGACAATCTTTTCCAGGTAAGGATCGAATTTCTTGCAGTACGGGCAGTTGTAATCCGTAAAGACCACCAGGGTGAGCTTCGGATCCTTGGCGCCAATGCGCGGCGAGTCCGGGTCGTTAAACAGAAAGTCATAAACCATCTTCTGTGCACGTTGCTCCTGTTCCGGCGTCATGGTCTGCGCCGCCATCACCTGCGCTGAGGTCAACAGTAGCAGAAGCGTAATAAGGATTCTTTTCATAATACATTTAGCCTTTAGCGTTGTTCAGGGTGGCAATAAGCGTGTCTTTATCCAGCAGCGGCGAAAGCATCTCCCCCTCAGGGAANCCCGGGCCGTACACCTCNTTAAACGGGATGGCGTAACGGTTNCGCTTTTCAAGGAATTCGGCGATAAACGCTGANGGCTTNCTCCAGTCGCCACGCAGNGCCACCACGTCCGGCTGGCTAAGCGCGGCAATAACGTCAGGCTGATTCAANACCCGATGCTCNTTTACCTTGCAGGTAACACACCAGTCCGCGGAGATATCCACGAAGACCCGTTTGCCCTGCGCAAGGGCACCCTGAATAGCGTCTTCACTTAGCGGTTGCCACGGGATTGCCTGAGCGACGCTTGCGGTGTTTGTTACAGGCGGTGAGGTAAGCAACCCGCGCAGCTGGTACCCGCCAAAGGCTGACAGTGCGATCACCACGCACCAGAACAACGACGAGGTTTTCTGCCCGGTCATCGCAAGCAGTGCGATAGCGACGACGATAAGCACTAACATCACGCTCTGGCTCACCGCCTCACCCAGATGCGGGCTAAGCAACATCACCAGCCACAGGCTGGAAGCCAGCATCATCAGGCCAAGAATAATCTTCAGGCCGTTCATCCAGCGACCGGGTTTTGGCAGCAGCATGGCGGTTTTTGGAACCAGCGCAACGAACAACCACGGCAAACTCATCCCCACGCCGAGCATCAGGAAGATAAGCCACAGGGAATGCAGCGGTGCGCCAAGGGCAAAGGCCACCGCCGTGCCGAGGAACGGCGCAGAACATGGTGTGGCCAGCAGCGTGGCAAACATCCCCTCGCAGAAACTGCCGGCAAGCCCCGTTCCCCCTGCCGTTGCCAGCCGTCCTGCGGCGGCAGAAGGCAGCAGCATCTCAAACGCCCCGAACAGATTGAGTGCGAAGAGGAAGGTCACCGCGACCATCAGGCCAATAAACCACGGATTCTGGAACTGAATACCCCAGCCCAGCGAGGCACCGGTCAGCTTAAGCGCGGTGACCATTGCGGCCAGCAGCATAAAGGAGACCAGGATCCCGGCACTGGTTGCCAGAAAACGGAGCCTGATCATCCGTCTGTCTGAGCCCGCATGGAGCACGCTGTTGAGCTTCATGCCCATCACCGGCAGCACGCAAGGCATCAGGTTCAGGATCAACCCGCCCAGTAGCGCAAAGAGCACCATTTTGCCGGTTCCCTCAGACACGCCCGCCGCTGACGGTTCCGCGGGCGTTGCCCCGACGGTCATCACGGTTTGCTGCGCTTTATCGCCATTGGTGAGCACAAACGACAGCGCTTTTCCCTGCAGCGAAGTGGGTTTATCTCCCCACTCATCGGTCACGGGCACCGTTACCCGAAGCTGATTGCCGTCGGCTTTGAGGGTCGGTTCACCGGGAAGAATGTCGCCTTCCAGCGGGTCAAAATAGATCCCTGGCTTGTCCCATTGGCCTTGTGTGGTTCCCGTAATGATCAGCTTGTCGTCTGATAACCAGGCTGACAGGTCTGCGGACACGCCAGATGTCGCGGGAATGGCCTGCATCGCGCGTTCAAACGCGTGGCTGAATCCCTCATCCACCGGCTGGTTAAAATCAAGATGCAGCTTATAGTCCGTCAGCAGACAGACATTACTGCACGTGGAAAGGGTAAGCGTCCCGTCGAGCGCATCCCCCGCCGCACCGTCGAGGGTGATGGGGATGATGACCTTATCGTGATAGCCCTGGGTAGTCATCCCGGAGATATCAAAGCGCGAAGGCACCGGCCAGTGCCAGTCATCCGTTACGCCAGCAGGCCAGGTGATTTTCGGGGCTACGCCGCCCTCGCCGGGTGAACGCCAGTAGGTTTTCCAGCCTGGCTGCAGCTCAACGGTGAGCAGCGCGAGGATGCGGTTTTGCTCCCTTTCCGCCTGAACGCGGATCCGGGCATGATCGTTTTGCGGGGAAACCAGCCAGCCTGTATCCGCCGCATGGACAATGCCGATGCAGGACAGCCACAGGAAGACGAATCCCCTGAAGAGGTTAAACATGTTTTACTCCGTGAATAGTGAAAATTATCGTGTGGTGACGATGATTTTCATTCACGGAAAACGCAGTTTTTGAGGTGTATTCGGGGAGGCGGTGCCTGAACGGGCTGTTCTCTCGGAACGCATGCCCGCCCTTGCGTAAACAACTGAAGTAGCGCGAAGAAGATGATAATCGCCGGTAGCGCACCATCAAAGAACAGAGGCTGAGCACAAAGCAGCGAGTGTGCGCCTAACTGACACGGCGATGGCCCGGACGGCTCAGCGTCGCTGGTTTGAACCGGGGCATCAGCAATCAGGGTCGTTTGCGGATCCAGTCCCTGCAAAAAATGGTTGAGATAAACCGCACGCTGCACCAGGCAAATAGCCATCGCCAGACACGTGATTATCAAAAGCCATTTTCCCAGAAGCTGACGGTTGCGCATAACGTTCCAAATTTACCAGACGCCCCGATCATAAACGATAGTGATGAATCTACAAGTCCTGACAATGTAAGGTTTTGTCTGTCGGCGTTAGTCACCGGTCAGCGCATCATAGACGTCCCGCAGTCGCGTGCGCAGGAAAAGCACCGCCTTGTGCTTACGCGATAACAGCGCCTGCTCGCTGGCCCCGGTTTCCTCTGCCAGCATTTTAATGCTGTAGCCCTGGAGCTCCGTTTTTTCAAAAACCTCGCGCTGAGGCGGCGAAAGGTCAGACAGCGCCTGACCCAGTTCTTCCCACAGCAGCGTTTTGAGGTACTCCTCCTCCGGCGTATGCGGGACACCGAACAGGGTTTCCGCCAGTTCATCTTCGGGGAAGTCCTCATCATCATCCCCGGTAAAATATCCTGAAAGAGAGACCTCACGTTTTTTTCGCGCCCGGTCGGTCATCTCATTACGTGCCGCGCGAAACAGCCAGGCGGCGACGTTTTCGACCGGCTGCTCCACTTTCATCAGCTGATAGGTGACTTCCTGCAAAATATCGTCGGCATCATCACGCACGGACGTTCGTCCGCGGATAAAGGCTTTCAGCCGGGCGCGGCAGGCATTAAGCGCCGACATCAGCAATGACTCTCCCGCCAGCCCGGTTTTCATCTCGCTCACTCTGCTTCCGGCGTTTTTGGCGCGCTGTCGTCGCGTTTATCTTCACGATGACCGTGCCAGCCGCAATGCCCGCGACCATGGCGACCAAAACCTTCGCGACGCTGCTGAATAAACGCCTCACGCTGTTCGGGGGTCATGTTCATCCAGCGTTCGTGCATACGACGGTGCGCGCCGAACATTCCCGGACGGAAGCCCAGCCCACCGAACAGGATCCGGCTGAATACCAGAATCCCCAGCGCCTGCCAGAAACCGATGGCTTTCACGCCAAGAATGGCCGGGAGTAAGGCATTCCACAGGGTCATGACCACCAGTCCAAGCACAAGGACGATTACCGCGCCTATCAGCAGCCCTTTACCCATACGGTGGCGGCCAAACCCGCGTCCGTGCCCTCTTCCGTGCATATCGAAATCTCTCATGGTGTTTACCTCATTTACAGTGATTGAGTATGGCTTGTGATGAGGTAGACGGATGAGGCGGGGAAATATTGCTGGGGAGAATATAAAATTTTTTGTACTTATGGATTTTAACGCATATCACTCACGACGGGTGGGCGCTATGCGTCGCCTCCCGACACATCATCTCGTACGAAAAATTCGTTTAACTAATTAGCCCCTCTAAGGCCTGCTGAATGCGCAGACGGTGGACAGCTTGTTGGTGCATACCACCTCGGGTGTGCGGGTCGAGGCTTTCACCAGCACCACCGGCACGGGCGCCGTAATAGAATATGACGCGGTGACGTCGACGGTTTTGATGCCTGACACGGTGAGAGCGCCGTTTTCGGGTTCGTACTCGATGACAGCGACATCAGGAAAGGACACATGAAATGCATCGGGTGAGGCCGAGGGCGCGGACTGGTCATCAGAGAAAATGACCGGCAGCACAAAAGCTGTGTCGAGTTCGCCGCCGATAGCTAGTAAAAGCACCTGCTCACCGACCGAGGGAGCCCACCACATACGCGAGCGACCGGCGTGACAGGTGAGCCAGGTGGTTTGCATCCCGCCGGTCTGGACACGGCAAAGCCCTTCAACGGTGTCGACGTCGGTCACAATGCCGGTACGGATGAGGTTGCGGATCGCGCGAGCGATGTCCTGCAGAGAATTTAAATTATTCATGGGGAAAGGATGCCGCCGGGCAAGGCTGGCGGCAATCAGATGGGATTTTACGAGCTACAACACAACTTTAGCAAATATTTACTTATAGACTACAACTCGATGACTAAAAATTATGGGCTCTTTAAGTTCTTCACAAATAATTTTAAAGTTGATCTCTCCCTCTCCTGCTTTAATTGGAATTAGCGTTATTTCATCGAAAACAATTGAAAGACTCTGAATCAATTTCTTAGCCCTAAGAATAATCTTCCCCTTATCAAAATCAATCCAGCTAGGGGCATTTATTGGAGTGATTCTTTTCATATATTTTTCAATTCGCTCACTAGGAAAAGCCACACTCGGCAATTCCAATTCTCTATAAACCTTTCTTTGAGCAGAGTTTCTAATTGCAGCTAAAGCATTTAGTGAAAAGTCTCGCCTCTCTAAATCCTCTATTGGTGACGCTGGCATTTCAAACTTTGGTGCCTTTGTAAACAAATCTTCATTATGCGGATTCAACGCAACTAAAAAATCAGGCAGCTCAACATGGACATATATATCAGTAGCAATAACCTTGCCGATATTTTCAATTTCAGGAACTACTTTCACAGAGTGTTCCAAATAACATTTATGTAAGAAAAATTTTTTGTTATAACTATCAACCTGCTGATTAGCTGGAAGCCTATTATTATAATGTTGCAATTGTTCTTCAGTTATAAAGTTTGCATACTTTTCAGGAATATCCGCCTTGGTTAAGGGGGTGGGGTATGTCACTTCAAATCTATTAGCAAGAGTGAACGTCAAATCACTATCAATCATAGATAATTTCAATGCAGGAATTTCAGCAGACAACTGACTTTCAAACATTCTTACTTTTTCCCTCAACTTCCTGTTTTCTGTAAAAAGTTCAGCCAACTCGATGGAGATCTCTTTAGACATCACCTCATTACCACGAACCCATCCTATCCGAGGTGTTCTTCGCATAATTTTAGGCAACGCAATTGCAACCTTAGTTGCCAAGTCATCAATTGAATCCCAAAAATCACACATCTTATTAGCTTTTGCCTTGTTAATGAAATTTTCTAAAAGTTGAATTTTAGAAAAATCACTTTCTCGCTCATCAGGAGTAGTACCCACACCCGGGTTACGAATAAAAGCCAACACAGGAATTCCTAATTCTTTTGCATAATTATATTCCATTTCAGTATAGCTTATTCCTGAACTCGCGATTGAACCATACTTTTGGCCTATAATAATCACATAGTAATCACTGGCCTCAATGGTTTCCTTAATGATATCCCACTGTTCTGAATCGTCAGCACTAAACATTTCCATGCCAACAGGAAAATGATATAAACTTAATACTGTCTCGATTATTTTTTTTCGTGCAACAAATAAGTCCGTATAAGTTGAACTAACGAAAACCTGATATTTTTTCTCGTCCATAAACACCTCGCTATTTTTAATAAAAAATAACCGAAAAATGAAGGATACGTCCATGTTTATTTTATGCCTTTGACTAAAATATCGAAGATAAGCTCCTCAGCGGTCTTAATGTCATGGATATTCAATCCGAGTAACTGACGTTTAGCATACTGCACGTCCTTAGCATTCGGTGCGATACGCTGCACTTTGCCATTAAATTCCACCACAGCACTGTTTTCACGGCCATTGGCTTTCATATAACGGCTCGTGCAGAGCTTTTGGAACATCGCCCAGTTTTAGCCCTGAGCGGCTGACGTTTTTTCGCCTGATACGGTGAGCCGTCCGGGGCTTTTTGTTGTTTGATGCGTTGCTGTTGCGCTGTGCGCAGTTGCTTTGCAATCTCTCCGGCCACAGTTTCCGCGTCCTGCAGGTGACAGGGAAGCAAGCAGCCCGGCGAGCTTGTCGTCAAAAGACTTAACCCACTTACTCACCAGTTCGCCGTTGGTATAGACTTCTTTTGGCCGGATGACCGACGCGGCGCAAAGCAGCACCGACGTCTAGGCGCTGCGCTCCGTAATACGCGACCAGAAAGGATTCAGGAATTTTAAAAACCTGTTTTTCTATGCCCCTAACGGGAAATCGGACGGCATCAAGATTCGGCTCGCTGGGCGGTATCGAGAAGGTGGCGCGGGTGTTTATGTGTAACGAGCCGACGCCGCTGCAGGAGCGTTTAAAGAGATAAACGATTGGCTCAGGATGGAGGTGATCCGCTTTAAAGGTTACAGCATCGAGACCGAATAACCCCAGTTAAAATGCCACCTCCGGGCAGCTCATCCTCAGAACTCACCAGACGCCGCATACGCCACGCAACCGCATCACCACCTTACGATTCAACATCATCACTCAGCGCGCCACCACACCGCGCACAGACGCGCAAAATAAATCCTGTCACCACGTCTGGTGCGCAGTGCTATCCCCGCCTCGCCTGCCCGCTTAATGGGTCGCTTTTGATGCAGGTGCATTACATCTCAGAAGCTACGCCTAGTCTGGGAAGGTAAAGTACTCATAACCTAAATTTTGAATGCAAAAAAATGCAGCTTGTAGATGCTGCACATAGCAAAGTGATTAATTTAATAATTTCGCAAAACATTGATAAAGAGTATTTAAATTGTCATAATTACTAGACAAATCAGAGTCTACAAAGATAGTGAATATGATTCTTTACAAATACTTATCATACTCGTCAGCAGTAAGACTACTCACATCAAATACTCTTTCATTCTCTTCATATCAAAATTTTAATGACCCATATGAATTATGCTGCGTATCCCATGGCGATAATAACGTCAAAAACATCATAAAGATGCATGACCAAATCAGTTTCTGGGGTCAATACTCGGCGATACTTTGTCTCACCAGACAGCCTCTGAATCCCCTAATGTGGGCTCATTATGCCGATTCTCATAAAGGGATTGTCGTTGGATTCGATGTAACTGATCCCAGTTTTACAAGCCTTGACGAAAATATCCTTCCGGTTCAATTCGGAAATGTCATATACGCTAAAACACAGCCAATATCGCCTTTTTTCACTAATCATTTCCCTGTAACGTCAATAGAAAATTTCATTGGATTCAACACTGACTATTTAGAGAGACTACAACGAACATTTCTCTATAAATCCTACCACTGGTCTTACGAAGAAGAAGTGCGAATTGTTAAGCACATAAACTGCCAGCATTTAACAAAAATCCCAAACATTGACGTTTTCACAATGGAGATTACTCAGGAAACTGTAAAGGAAATATATATCGGTCTCCGAATGCAGCATCACAATGAATTCATGTCACTTTGTAATAAACTTCACCCTCAAGCAAAAATAAAAAAATGTGTGATAAATGGCCTCAGTTGGGACATGCATTGTATCGATTTCAATGAGTAATGATTTGCGAACGCCATACCACACCACCGTAGTAGCAAATAGCACTTACTTAAACTGGGCTTATGTAGAACCGAAAAACACCAGTTAATCATATCCCATTGATATTTTTCATTTTTCTTGAGATGAAGTTTTTTATTGCCATAAATCACCGTTGCCCCACGCGCCAGCGCGTCGAGCTTCCACCGTTCCGTGGTAATCCCCTCCGGAGCCAAGTCGAAACGAATTTTTGCTGCACCGTTTTGCTGTCGCCTTTCCCGACCTGACGAGTCGGGGGATACTTAGATGGTGTGGTCAGCGTAATAAACATCCCCACGTTACCAACGCTTGCCGCGTAACGCTCAATCCCGGCGATAGTATTCATCAGCTCCATACGATGGATTTCAAGGTTTGAGATACTCCCCATGACCTTGCTGATGAGGTCGATACGCTCGCCGGTGATTTTGTTTTCGAGCTCGCAGGATTTCAGATATTCGAGATTAGCTGGCGGCGCGCGTGAACATCGCGGATCGCCATTTTGCTCGCGTAGGATGAAAGGTGCTAATGGTGGTCAGAGTGTCCACAATGTGTCCACACCCTAGCCGCTTTTTATAACTTTTGACTGCTAGTAGTAAAACGTGAAGCCTTGTCTGGCGCGGCTTTCCAGCTACGTCAGACATTAAAAAGGCTCCATCAGGAGCCTCTCATTATCAATCAAGCCTGCGCCGGCAAACTAAAGCTCGAAATACTCCTGGAGAGCTGCTGCGCCTGCTCTTCCAGGGAAGCGGCGGCTGCGGCGGACTGCTGAACCAGCGCGGCGTTCTGCTGGGTCACGCCATCCATCTCTGTCACCGCCTGTCCGACCTGGCTGATCCCACGGCTCTGCTCTTCAGAGGCCACGGAGATCTGCTCCATCAACGTATTCACTTTATTCACGGAACTGATAATAGAATCAATGACCTCGCCTGAACGGTTCACCAGTTCAGCACCGTTTTTGACGCTGGAAACCGACTGGGCAATCAGGCTTTCAATGTCTTTCGCGGCAACCGCGCTTTTCTGTGCAAGGGTGCGCACTTCACTGGCCACCACGGCGAAGCCGCGTCCCTGTGTACCGGCGCGTGCTGCTTCAACCGCGGCGTTGAGCGCCAGAATATTGGTCTGGAAAGCAATGCTGTTGATGACGCTGGTGATGTCCTCGATGCGCTTAGAGTTCGCCGCGATGGTATTCATCGTTTCGATCACTTCGCGGGTCACGGCCTCACCGGTGTGCGCATTGTTCACCGCGTCCTGCACCAGTTTTCCTGCCTGATGAACGTTATCGGTGTTATTCGCCACGGTCGCGCTCAGCTCTTCCATGCTGGCCGCCGTCTGGGTTAACGCGGAGGCCTGCTGCTCGGTGCGTGAAGCCAGATCGATATTCCCGGAAGCAATTTCCTGCGCGGCGTGGGTGACGGTTTGGCTCGCGTCACGCACCTGGGCGATAGTCGACAGAAGCGCCTGGCGCATCTGCTCCATTGAGCCCATCAGGTGATCGATTTCATTGCCGGAGGTGCCTTTTACCGGCACTGGAATGTCCAGTTTACCGGCGGCAATCTGGCTGCAGTGCTCGCGTGCCAGGTTGACCGGCGCGAAAACAAAGCGCTTCATCAGCAGGCTGACGGCAACAATCACGATTACAAACAGGAAAGCAATCGCCGCAATGATCGCCAGACCGGAGATGAAATTACTGCTCGCATCCTCGTTCAGGGTTTTGGCATATTTCTGGTGAACGGCAAGTACCTGGTCGAGAACGATTTCATACTGACGGTCGAGGCGGGACACCTCCGGGATAAGCGCATTAAACTTTGCGACATCGTGCGCAGCAGCGGCATCAATCAACGGTGCCAGCCCCTGGTTACGGTAGTTTTGCCAGGCATCCTGATACGCGCTCACCAGCGGCGCTTCATCCGACAGGCGCGGAGACGCCATAAACGCTGCAAAGGCGTGATCCGCTTTTGTGAGGGCCTCTTTAACTGCGGAAAGTTTCGCTGACTCATCAGCCGAGTTCCCCGCTTCCACCATCTTCACGTACTCCATCACCCTGACACGCAAGGTACGGCTGTGGTTGATGGGGTCAATGATCGACAGCACAACCTGGATTTCTTTGTTCACATTATCCAGGGAATTATTACTTTTAATGATGAGGCCAACGCTGGTAATGGTGCTGACGACAAAGAAGAAAAGCAGAGCAAAAAGGACAATCAGGGATGATTTTTTTAACGACATGGACCGATACCTCAAGAATAAACATTCCCTATCGTTATCGGCCGATCCAAAACTTAAATTAATTAAAGTTATTAACGTTTCCCTTCAACAGCCAGAGCTATGCTTTCGCTTTATAGCGCCGCTGCAGGGTGGCATCCAGTTTTCGCTGTAACGGTTGTGGCGTTTCGCCGTCGATCAGTTTGCCAATCAGATCAAAGCAGTGCCACGCCAGCTGGCGGTTATCCTGGCGAATGGTATCAACCGGAATGGTGAGCGAGTCGTAAAGGTAGTGATCGTCAAAGCTGGCTAACCGGATATCACTTTGCATCAGGTTATGCTGCCCCATATAGCGCAATACCCCTTCCAGCAGACCACAGGCGGCAGTGAACAAGGCTTTTGGCGGGCGTCCCAGGCGGGCGCACAGCTCGGCGAACATCTCGTAGCCGGAGCTCGGGTGATAGTTTCCGTGAATGATCCACTCCGGGCGCAGCGCCACATTGGCCTCTTGCAGCCCTTGCTTGAATCCTTCCAGACGATCGCGCGTCGGGGAAAGCCTCGGCTGCCCGCCAAGGAAGTAAATTTCATCAGGATGCTGGCGCGCAATGTTGGCCACCAGTTCCGCCGTCGGGGTAATGGAATCGGTGATCACCAGCGGCAATGTGCTGTCGTTCATATGGCGGTCAAAAAGAACGACCGGCAGCTGTTCGCTCAGCTTCTGGTAGTCGGCATCATTGAGCATACTGGAGGCCACAATCAGCCCGTCCACCTGACGCGCCACCATGTTATTAACCACCACCGTCTCCTGCCCCGGATTTTCATCACTGCAGGAGATGAGCAGTTGAACGCCTGCCTCACGGCACAGCGTCTCCAGTTCGTGAGAAAACACCGCAAAGCCATAGTTAGTGATCTCCGGCACTACCAGACCGATGGTGTGGCTACGGTTATCACGCAGCGAGCGCGCGTGAATGCTGGGCTGGTAGTGATGCTCTTTCGCAATCGCCAGAACGCGCTCACGCGTCTCTTCCGCCACGCGAAGCTCTTTGCTGCGCCCGTTCAGTACCAGGCTGGCGGTGGCTTTTGAAACCCCCGCCAGTTCCGCGATGTCTTTAATTGTGACGCGTTTTGTTTTTCTCACAACGACTTAGATCCGGCTGCCAAAACCCTTATTCTACCATGCAGCCGCGCAGCGACCAGTAGCGTAATGTGATGTCGGACCCACCTTCGAATCGCACCCGTGCCGGATGGTCAGGAAAATAGCGGCTGCTCATCACCCCTTCGCCATGATTGATGAAAATTTCAACGCTGGAGCTGTCACACAGAACGCGTAAATGATGAACGTCGCCCCGCCAGTAACGGGTCAATATCTCCCCGGTTTTCAGGCTGGCGCGTTCCAGACGCAACCCACTGTCCTCGACGATAAGGCGCAACGCACCGGCGAAATCCACGGTTGCTGAAGATGAGGTGAGCTCGAACTCAAGGCGCGTCGCATCAAGAGCCGGGGCATCGCTGGCGTTACCCTGCCAGCAACACTCCTCTTCACGCAGTGCGTGCAGCTCGCGCACCGGCGTCTGCCACAGTTTGCCGTCACGGAAGTGTAATTCTCGCGGGCAGGTCATCTGATGGATCCACCCCTGCGCCCGTGTGGGCTGAAGCATCTCTTCTCCGTCCGGCACGCCCATCCAGCCGATCAGGATCCGCCGTCCGTCTTCCGCCACCGTGGTTTGGGGAGCGTAGAACTCGAAACCGGCGTCCAGCTCGTGCAACTCGCCATGTTCAAACGTAGCGCGGGTATGGTCGAACGCCCCGCTCGTCCACGTGGCCGGATAAGTATTGAGATAGCGATGCGGTTCGCGCGCCAGCCCCTGTGGGCAGCAGATCAGTACGTGTGTCCCGTCGAGGTCAAACAGGTCCGGGCACTCCCACATGTATCCCGCCTCGGTCAGGCCGTTCACGCCATGACCGGCAATCTCTCCGCAAGACGCCCAGTGGTGCAAATCGGCAGAAGTGAACAGCAGCACCTTGCCGCGTTTTTGCAGATCCTGCGCCCCCAGTACCATGTACCATACCCCGTCGTGCTGCCACACTTTCGGGTCACGCACGTGGCCGGTGTAGCCTTCCGGCAGCGCAAGAACCGGACCGAGTTTTTTGAACGTACCGTCAGCCTGTTGCGTGGCAAGGCACTGCCAGGCGGTGCGGCTGCCATCATCAAATTTCACGTTGCCGGTATAACACAACGTCAGGACACCGTTGTTATCGACGGCGCTGCCGGAATAGCAGCCGTTGCGGTCATACTCCTCATCGGGCATCAGCGCCATCGGTTCATGCTGCCAGTGCACCAGGTCTGCGGAGCTCCAGTGTCCCCAGCACTTATAGCGATGGTCGCAATCCAATGGGTTCCACTGATAGAACAGGTGGTAGCGCCCGGCAAACCAGATAAACCCGTTAGGATCGTTCATTAGCCCCGTCACCGGTGCCGGATGCCATTGCGGATAATGGCTGTCGGCGTACGCACGCGGCTGGCCTTTCATGACGGCCTGCAGGATGGCAGGCCAGCGGGAAGGTAACGTCATTATTCAGAATCCGTTTTATATTTCAGCAGCAGCGAGACGGTAAACGCCACGCCGAAGGCAATCACCATGCCGATAATATAGTTGAGCAGCGAGCTTGCCTGCACGATCGCCATGCCCGGGATGGCAGTCAGCCCGACGGCGGTCATATAAACATGTACCGAGACCACCCACGCCCCGCCTGCCGCACCGCCAATCAGCGCGGCGATAAACGGTTTCACGAAACGCAGGTTGATACCAAATATTGCCGCTTCGGTAATGCCCAGCATGGCCGAAAACGCAGACGGTAACGTAATGGCTTTAATTTTCGCGTCTTTGGTTTTAAACCAGACCGCCAGACAGGCTCCCCCCTGCGCCACGTTGGCCATCGCCCAGATAGGCAGCAGGAAGTTAACGCCAATCGACGGATTCCCCAGTAACCCGGCTTCAATGGCATGGAAACTGTGGTGAATACCGGTGATAACGATAACCGAGTAAAGCCCGCCAAATAACAGCCCGGCCAGCCAGCCCGCATGGGCGATCAGGGTACTCAGAACAAAGGAGATACCATCCCCTAACGCACGCCCGGCCGGGCCAATGATCAGCAAGGCAATAAAGCCGGAGAGAATAACGGTGAGGAACGGCGTCAGGATCAGATCTAACGCATCCGGAATAATACGGCGCAGGTTTTTCTCCACGATACTCATAAACCAGACGGCCAGCAGCACCGGGAACACCGTTCCCTGATAGCCAATCATGGCAATCTCAAGGCCGAAGAAGTTCATGGTGTGGAAGCCAGACGCCACGCCCCAGGCGTTAGTCAGCGCCGGATGCGTCAGAATGCCGCCGAGGGTCGCCCCCAGATATGGGTTACCGCCAAATTCACGCGCGGCCGTGAAGCCAATCAGGATCGGCAGAATGATAAACGCCGCTGAGCTGCACATATCCAGCATGATATAGAGTGCGTTATCGGCATTGACCCAGCCGTAGGTTTTGACCATCCCGAGCAGGCCCATCAGTAAACCGGAGGCCACAATCGCAGGAATGATCGGCACAAAGATGTTCGAGAGCAGTCGGGCAATGCGCTGGAACGGGTTCAGCTTGCGTGCCGCCATGTCGGCCGCTTCGGACTTGCTGGATTCGCTAATCCCTGCCGCCTGGATAAACGCGGCGTAGACCTTGTTAACCACCCCCGTACCAAAAATCACCTGCATCTGCCCGGCGTTGCGAAAACAGCCTTTAACGCCGTCAACCTTGCCGATGGCCTGCTGATCGGCAAGCGTGTCGTCGACCAGCACCAGTCGAAGACGCGTTGCGCAGTGCGCCGCACTGGCGATGTTCTCTTTGCCACCGAGCAGCGGAATGAGCGCGCGGGCGATATTATCAAAATCCATAGATACCTCTGCCTGACTGTATTTTTATGATGTGAAAAACGCCCCCGCACTGCGGGAGCGTAAAAGGTTAAAACCAGGTTTCCATCTGTACCCCAAAGTTCCATTCCCCGCCGGCGTTGAAACCGCTGCTGCCAAAGGCATCATCGCTGGCGTAATTATCCAGTTTGCTGCTCCAGTCCATCCAGGTGGCGAACAGACGCAACTCAGGACGGCTGAAGAAATCGCCGATCTTGCCCGCTTTTAACGTTGGGGCAAAGGTCAGCTTGTAGAAACTTCCGTTGACGGCGTTTCGGTCTTTATACCCTTCCGGATTTAAATCCATGTACTGATAGCTGCCCTCAAACGCCAGGGCGAAATTCTGCGTGACTTCTTTAATCAGGCGGGTATTGAGCGTGACCCACTCATAGCTGTCGCCTTTGACATAGCGGTCTTTACTGCTCTGGGCCAGNACGGCAGGCGCGATATGCCAGCCNCCACCNAGNGGCGTGACACCGTAACTTGCAAAGCGCCAGGTATCGGCTTCAGANAGCAATGCGCCATCGGAACCGATGCTCTTCACCTCTGCCCCCAGCCCGTGGCCGTACAGCAGCGCCGTTTTGGCTGANCCTTCGCGCAGGCCGTAGAAACTTTCATTGTGCAATCCGACCAGGGCATGNACGCCATTGTTGGCGGCGTCGGTTTTTATCAGATCGCCATTGCTGTCTTTGCGGTCGTCGTTGTCTTTTGCCCGCAGGCCGCTCACCATCAGCTGGAACGGCCCGGCGAAGTGGTTCATGCTCAGGATGTAGTTTTGAACGTTATTGTCGATTTGCTCTTCGCTGCCGAAGTTACGCCCGTAAAGAGAGAAGTTGCTGCGCAGCGATTCATTCCATTTCACGTCATACACGCCACCACCGGTACCGGCCAGGAACACCACATCGGAATCCAGCCAGTGAATATCAAAGTTATCCCGGTCGAAGCGTTTACCGGCCCAGAAGGTACTGCCCTTCAGCGCGCCGGTAAAATCAGGCAGATTGCCCAGTTCAGCAAACGCCTGACGAATATTGAGATCGCTGGTGTCAGCGGACCAGTCGTTATAGGTTTTCTGACCATCCGCCAGCATGGCCTTGAAGCGCGTGGTCGCCCCGTTATCCAGGGTCTGTTTGTGTTCCACGTTCAGCTCAACATAGGTATCGGCTTCATTCCCCAGACGCCCGACCGCACCACCGGTTTCCCCGGCTGGCGTCAGATAAGGGCCGCTTTTGCTGCTCGACGCCGCGTCGTTCATCAGCAGGCCAGAACGGGCATAGCCATGAAACTCAAACCCACTGCTCTGATCGGCTTTCTTCTCCAGTGCAGCGGTACGCTGCGCCACTTGCTGGGTTGTTGTTTGCGCCTGCTGCTGGGCAGTCACCAACTGCTGCGTTTTTTGTTCTGCGTCGGTGGCGCGTTTCTCCGCAACCTGCGCGCGGGTTTCCGCAGCCTGAAGACGCTGCTCCAGAGCAGCAAGACGCGCTTCGATACTCGTCATATCCGTTTGGGCAAAAACAGAGGTACTCCCGGCCAGCATGCCTATCATCACGGCAAGTCTGCGTTTTTTATACATTTTGTCGCATCCCTAAAAGAAGTCATTGAAAGTGCTAAATTGCTAAACCGGTTTAGGTTGATGATACTAAACCTGCCAATTTTGGATCGGCAATCTTTTTTGCTAAACCGATTTAGTAAGTGTGATCGAGGCGACAATTCAGGCCGTCGACAGACGGCCCGTTGCGGGAGGAATTACAGTTGCGGGTGATAAGGCAGCGCGGTCATCGCCCCTTTAGCCGTGGTGGCTAACGCGCCGCAGCGCTGGGCTATTGCGATCACGCGTGGAAGATCGTGGCTGTCGATATTCCCAGCGGAAGCCAGTCCATAAAGCAGTCCCGCCACGAAGGCATCACCTGCGCCGGTGGTGTCCACGCATTCAACGGGGGTTGCCGGATAATGCTTTACCGTTCCGTCATGCCAGGCGATGACCCCATCTTTGCCCTGAGTGACCAGCACCAGCCGGGCCGGACAGCGGCGCATCAGCGCGGCCAGCCCTTCCGTGACCCCAAGGTCGGCGGTTAAAAAAGCCAGTTCTTCGACGGAGAGTTTGACGACGTCAGCGCCTTGCAGCGCCTGTTCGAGGCAGCGGCGCAGGTCGTCCTCATCCGGCCAGAGATCCGGGCGAATATTGGGGTCGAAACTGACATAACCCCCCGCTTCCCTGACCGCGTTCATGGCCTGAAACGTTGCAGAACGGCTCGGCTCAGCGCTCAGGGCAATGGAGCAGACATGCAGCCACTCTCCTGCGCTAAAGGGTGGCAGGTCGGCTGATGCCAGAAACAGATCGGCGCTCGGGCGAACCATAAAGGTGAAAGAGCGTTCGCCCTGTTCGTCCAGATCCACGACTACGGTTGACGTGCGGTGTGCCGGGTCGAGGCGCATCCAGTTTACGTCAACCTGCTCGTCAGCCAGCGTTTTATGCATAAAGCGACCGAAAGGATCGTCGCCGACTCTGCCGATAAAGGCGCTTTTCCCGCCCAGACGGGCAATACCGACCGCCACGTTCGCCGGCGCGCCGCCGGGGCATTGCAGCAACCGGCCTTCTCCCTCCGGTAATAAATCCACTACCGCATCGCCAAGTACCCAGATTTTTTGCATGTGACCCTCTCAGCTAAACAATGTTAAACCGTTTTAGCTATTTAAGCACAGGCAGGACGAAGGGGAAATAATACGGAAGGAAAATTGGCTTAACGCACCAGGTGTGGCCAGCTAATATCGCCTACGCCATTCAGCGCTGGACGGGCAAACAGAAAGCCCTGAAAGCGTCGGATCCCGGCAGATTCAAGCCAGCACCACTCTTCCAGCTTCTCGATGCCTTCCGCCACCAGGGTAATTTCAAGGTCGGTGCAGCAGCTGACTATCGAGCGCACAATCGCCTGTTTTGGCCCACTGAGATGAATATTGCTGACAATTTCGCGGTCAATTTTAATTTTATCCGGCTGGAATCGGGTCAGCAATGAAAGCCCGGCGTAACCGGAACCGAAATCATCGATCGCCAGGCCAATACCTTCAGCACGCAGGTGTTTAATGGCGCTATTGAACTTATTGAACCCGGAAATCATCTCGTTTTCGGTCACTTCAATGACCACCTGCTCCGGCTGAAGCCCATGTTGTTTAATCTGTTCTACCAGAAACTCCACGGCGCCAGGCACTTTCACCAGCGACATCGGGAGAAGATTTACCGCGATTTTATGGCTCCCGATCCCCAGTTTGTCGGCCAGCGCAAAAGCCCAGGCCTTGGTCTGGAGATCGACTTCATAGATTTTGTCCTGATCGAGGCGGCTGAAAAAATGCTCCGGGCTTCCCCCGTCATTACCGCGGATAAGGGCCTCAAGCGAACTGATTTTCCCTTCCAGCGGTTCGACGATGGGCTGGAGGGCGAACTGGCAGGTTTGTTTGTCCAGCAGACCCAGACTCTCGCCAAACGGCGATTTCTCACGCGAGAGCGTCCATTTCTCCGGGGCAAAACGCGCCCCCGACGGGGCCGGTCGTTTGCCGGTAATAAACGTCTGAATAAATTTGAACACCCGATCATCAGATGTCAGATAACTGTCCAGTTTGCTGTAGTGCAGTATCGACTGCAGAACGTCTTTCGGCGACTGGTTCTGCAGGTCAAACAGCAGCATACCGACATTCTCAAAACGTCTGCGGGGGCCGTAATCCCGCATAAGCTCAACCACGCCGCTGTGCCGCTTATCCTCACGGATCTTCTGAAACAGCCTTACCACACTCTCTTCCGAGCCTTCGAGGAGTTGCAGGACATCATCCCCTTTTGAAAGAAGAACGCCGGTAATATTCAACCCGGCATTGCGCGTCCTGGCCTGTTCAACCAGCGCCTGGAGTTCGGCGGATCGGCAGGATAAATTCAACTGGCTGCGGTAGATAAGAGTAGTCAGCACAAAAACGTGTTCCGATAAGAGGTATGCGTTGGACATTACTGTTTAACATACTTCATCTGCGCGACCTAACAGATTAACCCCTTGCGGGAGAGGCTACTTTTTCTCATCCCCGATGCGTCTGTCAATTCTCTCCTGCATGTAGGCATAAAACGGGTTCGACGTCACCCGCATTAACGCGTCTTTGCCTACGCTCAGCACGGAGGTTTCCCCCCACAGCGCAATCGTGCCGAGGCTAATGCCATACCGGTTTTTCTCCGCAGGATGTCGGCCATAGAGATCGTCATCAGGCGGGAACGGCACGGCGACATGCGACAGTGAATAGACCTCCTGCGGCCAGGACATCGCCAGCGGTACCGCGGTCTCATCGGTGCCTCCCGCCGGGGTTATTTTCGCCACCGCGGCGAAACTGTCCGCGCTGGCATTGGTAATAATCGTGACACCGTAACGCCTTTTCGCCACAGGCAGTAACTCAGAGGTCGCCGCCCACGACGACGGTTTAAAGAGAGGACGGAAGCTGGCGGCCTGATTGATATCAAATACAACCAGCTCGCTGCCGTTCGCCGGAAGCTGGTCAAATAA
>Ga0065704_10070404_pt1 | contig 26532 bp, 30 predicted proteins | sample SwiRhicommuniRL2_FD_59091 | JGI IMG/M metagenome (GOLD analysis project Ga0065704, IMG submission 59091) | Switchgrass rhizosphere bacterial communities from Rose Lake, Michigan, USA - RL2 v2 (version 2) | ecosystem: Host-associated > Plants > Roots > Rhizosphere > Soil | place: East Lansing, MI | reverse complement strand
CTCATTCGCGGATTATTTTTCCTGTCACCCTTAACTGACGCATATCAAACTTATGGCAATCACCGAGAAGATGCGAGCATATGCCGTCAACAAGGCGGCGGGCTTGAAGAACAAGGAAGCAGCAATTGCGGCTGGCTTCTCTCCCAAGACGGCCGACATCCAAGCGGCGCGACTCAACGGCCACCCGGAAGTCAAAAAGGCAATCGCCGCCGCCAAGCGCGACATGCGCAAAGGCGTGATCGACAAGCCGGATGTGCCCGAGGCCGACCTGAGTGACGAAGCCGCGCATCGCAACAAGATGCCCAAGGCCAAGTACACCGACGCATTGGAGTTCTTGGTGGATGCGATGAACCACAAGCACCTGCCTATCGCGGCGCGCGCCGACTATGCGAAGGCGCTGTTGCCGTACCAGCACGCGCGGATTGCGGAAAAGGGCAAGAAGGAGACAAAGAAAGACCGTGCGCAGCAGATTGCCGGCGGCGCGGCGGGTAAGGGCAGCAAGCCGAAGTTCGCGACCAAGTCGCCGCCCCCGCTGAAAGTGGTAGGGGGCACCGGCTAATGGCTGTCGCCAAGTTAAAATGGTCAACGGCCTGTCCTGACTGGCAGGAGCGAATCGTAAAGGCGCAAACGCTTATCCCGTTTGCGCCTTTATTCCATGCGAATGCCGTGGAAGCGCTGGAAACTTTCGACTCACTGCGCATGGTGGACGCCGCTAACTCGCCCACGTTCGGCGAAGTGTGCCGCTCATGGGTGCGTGACTTTGTCGGTCAAATTTTCGGAGCCTACGAAGACGCAAGCGGCGTTCGGCACATCACCGAATTCTTCATGCTCATTAGCAAGAAGAATGGCAAGAGCACGACTGCAGCGGCAATCATGCTCACGGCACTGATTTTGAATTGGCGTCAAGACGCAGAGTTCATCATCCTATCTCCGACCATCGAAATCGCCAACAACAGCTTCAAGCCGGCGGCGTCTATGGTGCGCGCCGACCCTGAATTAGCGGAAATGTTCGACGTGCGTGACCATACGCGCGAAATCATCCACCTTGGCACCAACGCATCGTTGAAGGTAGTGGCTGCGAGCAGTGAAACCGTCTCCGGCAAGAAAGCTGTGGGTGTGCTGATTGATGAACTGTGGCTGTTCGGTAAGAACGCGAAGGCCGAAGCGATGTTGATGGAGGCTACGGGCGGCCTGGCGTCGCGCCCCGAAGGCTTCATCATCTACTTGACCACGCAGTCCGACGAGCCGCCTGCGGGTGTTTTCAAGTCAAAGTTGGAGTACGCGCGCGGTGTTCGGGACGGAACCATAGATGATCCGCAGTTTTTGCCGGTCATCTATGAGTTTCCTGACGAAATGTTGAAGTCCAAAGCTTACTTGAAGCCGGAAAATTTCTACGTCACCAATCCCAATCTCACTGTCGCGAACGATCCCGATGCTGGCGGCAGCGTCAACGTGGCTTTCATCGAACGCGAGCATCGCAAAGCGATGGAAGGTGACGAAGGTACACTGCGCATCTTCCTCGCCAAGCATCTGAACGTCGAAATCGGACTCAATCTGCGCGCTGATCGATGGGCAGGTTCGGATTTGTGGGAAGAGGCCGCCAAGTTGCCGCGCGTCACCATCACCTACCTGCTGCAGAACTGCGAAGTCGTCGCGGGCGGCGTGGACGGCGGTGGATTAGACGACCTGTTGGGTGCCGCCATGATTGGTCGCGAAAAGTTTTTGACCGAAGTTGTCATCCCGGAGCACTACGACGAGGATACGGGCGAACTGATCGAGGAAGAGCGCGTATGGGTGCAGCGTTGGGTTGCGTGGATGCACGCCTGGGCGCATCCGAGCGTGCTGAAGCGGCGGCAGGACATCGCGAGCAAGCTGGGCGACTTGCGCAAGGCTGGATTGGTCACGGTGGTCACGCGCGCTGGGCAGGACGCAGAGCAAATGGCAGCCTATTTCCGCCGTGTGGACCGCGCTGGGCTGCTGTTTCAGATTGGTTTCGACCCGGCGGCCATTGGCGGCCTGATCGACGCCCTATTGCAAGCTGGGGTAGATGCAGACAAAATGGTAAAAGTCAACCAGGGGTTCAATCTGGCCGGCTCCATCAAGACTGCGGAGCGCAAGTTGTGGGAGGGAGTGTTGGTTCACGACGGAAATGCACTCGGCAACTGGTGCGTGAGCAACGCAAAAGTGGTGGTGCGTGGCAATGGCACATACGTAACCAAACAAGTGAGTGGCACCGCGAAGATTGATCCGCTCATTGCGTTGTTCAATGCCGTTGCCATCATGCAAATCAACCCGGAAGCGCAGGACGAATCGTTCAGCGTGGACAAACTGGTGATAGCCGGATAACACATGACCATCTTTTCCCAAATTTACGGCTCGCTAAAAGGCGGTTGGAAGACCCACGGTCCGAACCAGATTTCTGGCAGCGGTGCTTTCGACTCTCCCGATGGGTTCGGTGACACCGTCAGCGCAGAATCGGCCATGCGCTTGTCCGCAGTCTGGTCCTGCATGAACATCCGGGCCGAGACGGTGAGCACTCTGCCACTCAATCTGCGCGACGGTGCAAAACAGGTACTTACGAAACATCCTCTCTACAACGTGCTGCATCGTTCTCCTAACGCGGACATGACGGCGGCCGAGTACTGGTCGCTCAACACCGCGCATTTGGACATGTTCGGCAATGCGGTAAGCATCATCGAGAGGCGTAGCGACAAGTCCGTCATTGCACTCACGCCGCAAGACCCTGGCAAGGCATCGATCCAGTTCAACAAGTCTGGTTCCCGCAAGATTTGGACGATTGACGGTGACGATTTCAGCGACGATGACATTTTGCACCTGCGTGGCTTCAGTGCCGACTCCGAATGGGGCGCGGCACGGTTGGACATCGGCCGTCAAATCCTGTCAGCGCAAGTGCAAGCCAACCGTTCGGCAATGTTGGCCTTCAAACAGGGGCTGAAGGTCGGTGGCTTCTTCCTCAACGAGGGTAAAAACGACTGGACAACCGAACAACTGAAGGATTTCGGCAAGCGCTTGGACTTTTTCGGCCGGTCAGAGAATGCGGGCAAGTGGATGACGCTTTTGCGCAACATGAAGCCTATCGCCGGCACGGAATTTAGCGTCAAGCCGTCCGAAGCGCAGTTGTTGGAGTCGCGCTATTTCGGCATCGAAGAAATCTGTAGGTTGTTTAATGTTCCGCCGCCGTTGATCGGACATACGAGCAAAGCATCGTCGTGGGCGTCGTCGTTGGAGAACTTGAACCTTCACTTCATCATCTATTCGCTGCAGCCGACGTTGGTGCGCTATGAACAGCGCATTGAAAAGAAACTTTTGACGCCGTATGACATCGCTGCAGGCGTGCAGGCCAAGTTCTCAATGCAAGGTTTGCTGCGTGGTGATACCAAGACGCGTCAAGCCTTCTACGCATCCGGCTTGCAGAACGGCTATTTGAACCAAAACGAAGTACGCGACCTTGAGGACATGCCGGGGATCGGTCCTGAAGGCGACGTGTACCGCGTACAACTCAACATGGCCGGGGCGGATGCCGGCAACGACACGCCCCCTAGCGATCAAGGAAACAACCAATGAGCGCGCAAATCATACAGACCAAGACTCGCTACATTGACCGTCCATTTCAGGTCAAAAGTGTCACTGGCGATGGCCGCTTCGTCGGATACGCCAGTGTCTTTGGCGAGGAAGACAGCTACAGCGATATCGTCATGCCCGGCGCGTTCAAGCAGTCTTTGAAAGAGGACTTCACCGACAAAAAGCGCTACGTGCCGATGCTGTGGCAGCACAACAGCTACTCGCCCATCGGCATCTACCCGGAAATCTACGAAGACAGCACGGGCCTGTATGTCGAAGGTCAGTGCAACATGAAAGTGCAGCAGGGCATGGAATGTCACGCGCTCATGGATCAGGGCGCGTTGACGGGCCTGTCTATCGGCTACACCACCGTCAAAAGCGAGTGGAATGAGACGACAGGCGTTCGTAAGCTGCTGCAAGTCAACTTGTGGGAAGTTTCCCCCGTCACCTTCCCGGCTGGTGACAGCGCGCGGGCGCAGGTGAAATCTCTCTCGGAAGTTGGCACACTATCGGAACTGGAAGACTATCTGCGTGATGCTTATGGTGTTTCCAGGAAAGAGGCGACGGCACTTGCGTCGCGGTTGAAGGCTGTCACGGCGGCGCAGAGTGATTCTGCTGCTGGTGCCGATGCGGCGAAGAGCATTACCCGTGTCAACTCCATCATCAAATCACTAATCTGAGGACCGCACTATGAACACCAAGTACATCAACTTCGCCTGGCGCGTACTCGTTGCCACCATCGTCACCACCCTCTTCTGCACCGGCCATGCGGCGGCCGCCGCGCTGATCGCACCTGTCGTCGGCGCCGACTTGGAGGAACTGGCACACAACATGGCCTCCGCCAACGCCACGTTCAAGGCGGCGCACAAGGAAGTCAAGGAAGCGAACGAGGAACTGACGCGCAAGATGAGCGAGCAGGGCACCAAGATCACCCAGGAACTGAAGGACGCCATCGACAAGGTCATCGGCGACTTCAATGTCAAGTTCGAGGGTCTGAAGGGTGAAATGACCACGCTCGAACAGAAGGCCGTGGCCGCGCGCGACAAGGGCGAGCCGGAAGTGAAGTCGTGGGGTCAGCAGTTCATGGAAGCCGGCAACGTCAAGTCGGCGTTGGAGCACGGTTCTTCCTTCACCGGCACGCTGCGCACCGAGGTCAAGCAGGTGAACTCGGCGGCGGCCGGCGCGCTCATCCTGCGCCCGTTCCGCGACAACGAGATGGTGTCGCTGCTGCGCGAGCGTCGTGTGGTGCGTGACCTGTTGACCGCGATCCGCGTCAACACGTCGTCCGTGGACTACGTGACGCAGACCACCCGCACCAACAACGCCGGCCCGGTCGCGGAAGCGGCCAGCAAGCCTTACTCCGACTACGCGTGGGGTTCGGCTACCGCTGTCATTCGCACGCTGGCACACCTGGCGAAGATCACCCGCCAGGCGATGGACGACGCGCCGCGTCTGGTCGGCGAAATCGACAGCGAAATGCGCTACGGCCTGGGCTTCGTGGAGGAACGTCAGTTCCTGTTCGGCAACGGCACCGGCCAGAACCTCAACGGCATCATGCCGCAGGCCACCGCGTTCGCGCTGCCGGCCGGTTTCACTCGTCGCGCCGGCACCACGAAGGTGGATGTTCTGCGCGTGGCGATGCTGCAGAACGCCGTGGCACTGCTGCCGGCCGATGGCATCGTGCTCAACGACGTGGACTGGGCCGATATCGAACTGACCAAGACCACCGACGGCGCGTACCTGTTCGCCAACCCGCAGGGCAGCGTGTCGCCGCGCATGTGGAGCCTGCCCGTGGTCACCACGCCGGCCATGACCGCCGACAACTTCCTCGTCGGCAACTTCACCATGGGCGCGACGATCTATGACCGCATGATGGTCGAAGTGCTGATTTCGACCGAGAACGTGGACGACTTCGAGACGAACCGCGCCACCATGCGTGCGGAGGAACGTGTCGGCCTGGCCGTCAAGCGTCCGCAGGCGTTCACCAAGGGTACGTTCTCTACCGCCATCCCGCTCATCAACCCGGCCGCCTAACGGCCAGGGGCTGACGCGAAAGCAGCACCCTCCGTCGCCCCGGTACGCCATGTGCCGGGGCGATTTCGCATCCAACTCAGGAGCACCGCAATGAAGAATCAACGCTACAACCTGCTGACCACGCTGATCGTGTCGGCGCTGCATCCGAACGAACCGTTCCCCGTGGGCACCACTTGGGAGCCTACCAACGCCATCGACATCCAAGAGGCCGAGGCGTTGTGCTTGGCCGGCTACGCCAAGAAGATCGACGGCGGCGCGTCCGACAAGTTGCAGCCGACTTGGCTGCAGAAGCAGGACGAGGCAAAGCGCAAGGCCGCCGAACAGGAACAATCGCAGGACGAGGAAGACCCGGCGCCGACCATCACGTCCGATGAGGACGAAGAACTGCGCGCTATCCTGCTGGGCAACGTCGAACAAGTCCGTGCCGAACTGGACGGCCTGACCGCTGCGCAATTGCTGCGTCTGGACGAGCTGGAAGGCGACAAGGAACAGGGCGGCAAGGCCCGCAAGGGCGTGCACGACGCCATCAACGAAGCCTACGCGGCACTGGAACAGGAGTAAGCCGCCATGAAGCTGATTACGCTTGACGAAGCACGCGATCACGTAAAGGCCGAAGGCGACGATGATGAACTGTTGACCGTGTATTGCAACGCGGCCGAAGCTGCGTGCGCTCGCCTCGCCAATCGTAGTCTCTTCGCAACGACGCAAGAACTCCAAGCCGCGCAAGCTACTATCCCCACTCGCATGGCGGCGGCGTACACCGCGTATGACGCCGCCATTGCGAGCGCGCAAGCGTCAGATGACAGCAGGGTGGCTGCAATGCTCACTTCGGGGGCGCAGAGCACGTTGGACGCGTCCACCACGATGTGCGAGAGCATCGCCCATGGCTTAGCCGTGGACGCGGCGGCAGATGCGGCCGGCTTGCCAGGCAACGACGCCATCCGGGCCGCCATTTTGCTGTTGGTAGGTCACTACTACGCCACGCGTCCGGCGGTTATCACTGGTCAGGGTGCGGCGGCCATCGAAGTTCCGCAGGGAACTGCCGATATCATGGCGAACTATCGTTGGATCGGGCCGGAGTATGTATGAGCAACAATGTCGGCGAGCGCAATAGGTTCCTGCACGTTGAGAAGCGTTCTAGCGGCGTGGATGCCGCTAATCAACCGATCGATGTGTGGGAGTTGGTCATGAAGCGTTGGGGCAAGCCGTTGACCAGCCCTGGCATGTCTGCGGTGCGTGCTGCCGAGAACGGCGTCAACGCATCCCCTGCGCGTTACAGTTGGCGCATCAATTTCACGCCGAATGGGATCGATGTCGGTATGCGCGTCAACTACAAGGGGGTTATTTTCGACATCCTTGACATTAGGCACGACTACGCGACTCGGGAGTACACCGATTTGGTGTGCGAACAAGGTGGCAACAATGGCTGACAAGATTTCCGCCAAAATGGACATGAGTGAGTGGACTGCGGCGCTCGACGCCTTGAAGGGGCCGGTGCGTGAGTCACTTGTGCGCCGCATGTTGGTGGAAGCCGGCGTGATGTTGCGTGATGTTGCCGCAAGCAACGCGGCGGTGTCTGCCAATAAGGAAGGCAAGGAAGCACGCGGTGTGCTGGCACGTTCGCTTTACTTGAAGTACCTGTCGGAAGATTCCAGTGATGCGGTTTCAACCTACAAGATTTCGTGGAATGCGCGCAAAGCGCCACATGGCCATCTGATCGAGTTCGGGCATTGGTTGACGCACAAGGTTTACAAGGCGGCCAACGGTGAGTGGTACACGCTGAAAGACCAGCCGTTGGACGCACCGCGCTGGGTGGCAGCGCGTCCGTTCTTGCGTCCGGCTTGGGACAGCTACAGAACTACAGCGTTGCGCGTGGCATTCCTGCGCGGTGAAAAAGAACTCCCTCTTCTGCTTGCGGAGCACGTCAAGCCATGAGTTTCGAGACTGATTTTATCGCGAAGTACGCTGCGCTATTCAACGGCCGGCTTTATTGGGACGAGTCGCCTGAAGGTTGGACAGCAGAACAGCGCGCGGCACCATTCGCTATCGCGCAACAGGTTGGCGGCTCCAACCGGCAGTATGTTGACGACAAAGAGCAGCCCGAATTTCTCAATGCCCGTGTGCAGGTTGATGTGTGGGGCAGCCGTCGCATGGAAGTGTCCGATGCAATGCGCAGCTTTGTTGCTGCGGTAATGCAGAGCAACACGGCCGACTGGTATGCACGCGAAATGGGCGAAGTCATCGGCGATCACAATGAAGTCCTGAAGTTGCGGGGGTCGCGGCAGGACTTCAATTTCAGCTTCCGCAACCCCCGGTACGTTCCGTAGTAGACTGTTTCCGCCGCCAAGGCGCGGCACCGTTCAACCTCAACCCGTAAGGAGCCACCCATGTCCATCATGCTCAACGGTGCCAAGTACGCCATCGCGACCGTACTGGCCCAGGCCGTGCCCATCACCGGTATCAGCAACGCCAACCCCGCCGTGGCATTGGCGGACGACACCCCCACGGCCGGCGACATCCTCATCCTGTCGTCCGGCTGGGGTGAACTGGACGAGTCCCCCGTGAAGGTCGGCACCGTTGTCGCCGACACGTCGTTCCAACTGCTGGGGTACAGCACCACCGATTTGGTGCGTTTCCCCAATGGCGAAGGAGTCGGCGGCTACGTCATCGCAAGCGATTTCGTCAACCTGCCGAAGATCCACGATATCCAGAAGTCGGGCGGCGAGCAGAACTATGCGACCCGTCAGTACGTCAGCGATCCGTCCGGCAAGCAGGTGCAGGCACCTACGTTCAAGTCGGCGCGCAATCGCACCTACATGCTGGACTACCAGCCCGACAAGCCGCACTTCCAGGCACTGATCGAGTTGGACCGGTCGCAGGAAATCACCATCTTGCGCGAAACCTTGCGCAACGGTGACGTGATCTACTACGCCGGCCGCGCATCGTTCGACCAAGACCCGACCACGGCGCTCAACGAGTTCATCAGCAATGCGTTCTCGTTCTCGCCGACCGCCGACAGCATCCGCTACCCGGCGGCGTAATCTGGTCATGCCTAACTTGGGCAAGGCCAACTTGCAGGGGCGTCAAACGCCCCTGCTTCTCACTGTTCCACCATCCACGGAGCGTATCGTCATGTTGAACCGCAAAACCCCCGACACCTTGGCAACCGACCTGACCATCAAGGGACAGGGCGAAACGATCACTGTCCCCGTCATCTACAACAACCGCACACAGAAGCAAATCACCGAGAAGACGACCGAACTGCAGGCAACCGAGAAGGGCAAAGATGCGGAGTGGGTCAACCGCGAACTCTTCATCTACGTCGTCAAGGAACTCGGCGGCGTCATTCCCACGCACGAAGGCATCGCGGAACTGGAAGACAATTGGCCGGGCAGCGTCGTCGGCATCTTCGTCAAGTTCCATGAAACCCGCCGCGTGGAAGTCGTAAAAAACTAGAAGCCTCAGTCGAAGACCTGTACTACAGGATTCCGACTGAGGCCGAGTTGATTGACGAGCCGTACACGCAACAAGACTTCATTGACGCGCAAGAAACGGTTGACGTTTGGGAAGAAAACTGGGACGTGCTTCATCTGTTCATGCGCAACGCAACGCAGTGGAGAATGAGCATGGCTGGTCCCTACGCGCTTGATATGACGATTTTCCACCATGAGTTGGATCGGAAAAAAGTTCCTGACGAAGATTACGACGAAATGTTGTGGAAGCTCGGAATCATTGAACCTGCGGCACTGAAAAAGTTAAACAAGCGCACCTGACCCCGCTACGGCGGGGTTTTCTTGGAGAAAAGAAAATGGCCGAGACTTCCGTTGGCACTGCAAAGCTTATCTTGACCGGCGACAGCACCGGCCTAGAAGTGGTCATCGACCGCGTCAAGCAGAAGCAGCAAGGCTTGGGCGACATTGCGCAGCAAGAAGCGGCCAAGATGACGCGTGCGCAACGTCAGGTCATCACAACGTTGGACAATCAGGCCACTAAGCTCAATCTGACGCGTGAGCAATGGCTACAGTACAAGGTCATTACACAGACGACTGGCGACGTGCAAGCAGCGCTGCTTGCGAAGATCAAGGCCAACAGTGCTGCAATCGATCAGCAAGGCAATGTCGCAGAAAAAACCGTCAACCAGTTGAATAAGTACGGTGTGACGCTGAAGCAACAGGCTGCGGCGATGCGCGGTGTGCCTGCGCAGATAACCGATATATTCGTATCGTTGCAGGGCGGCCAAAACCCGCTCACTGTGCTGTTGCAGCAGGGCGGCCAGTTGAAAGACATGTTCGGCGGCATCGTACCGGCGGCGCATGCACTGGGCACGTCGTTGCTTGGCCTCGTCAACCCTGCAACGATCACTGCCGCAGCAGTCGCGGTAGTTGCCGCTGCATACCTGTCCGCCGAGAACCGTAGCAACGCGTTCAATCAAGCGCTGCTGCTTACCGGCAACACCAGCCGTATCACCGCAGACGATTTGAACGACATGGCGGCGCAACTCGACGAGTTGTCTGGCGTGACTTCGCGCCAAGCTGCTTCCGCGCTGACACAGGTTGTCGCCAACGGCAAGATTGCGGCCAGTCAGTACCAATTGGTCACGGAAGCTGCCGTGCTCATGGAAGACGCCGTAGGCATTGCTGTGGAAAAGACCGTGGAGCAATACGCGGAATTGGCGCGTGATCCTGTCAATGCTGTGTTGAAGCTCAATGAAACCGAAAACTTCCTGACGCAGTCGGTATATGAGCGCATCAAGGCATTGCAGGACGCCGGCGACATCGAAGGCGCTGCCGCTCTGGCGACTGAAGCGCGTGCTGAGTCGCAGATTCAACGCGCGCATGAAGTAGTGGAAAGCCTTGGCCTTGTCAGCGGCGCATGGCATGACATCACCAACAACACTGGCGAAGCGTGGGACGCTGCTGTCAGCTACTTCATCAAGTTGGATCGTGACGCCAAGGACGCGGCCGGCACCTTGGGCAAGTTGTGGGATGCCATGCGCTCCGGTCCATCCATGCCCTGGTCGATGCAGAACGCGATGTTTGGGGCGCCGAGCACTATGGCTGCTACCACCCCACAGGGTAGCCCCGATCCGAAGGTAAATTCGGCCGTTCAGAAGCAGCTTGATGCGCTGTTGGCTGGCAATCGTTCGCGCGAGGATCGACAAAAGCTGGAAGAGACGCAGATTGTCAATCTGTACAAGCAGCTTGGCATCGCCAAGGAAGACAAGCGAGTACAGGATGCGTTGAACGAATCGAAGAAGCGTTACCAAGAATCTTTGCCCAAGGGTGACAATGGATCGGCTGCGCGTTCGCTCGCCAATGCGGAAGCGTCGGCCGGTGTGCAGGGCATCAAGGACGCTGAGGAAAAGAAGCGCGCGGAAATCATCAATACCGGCAAGGTGCTTCAGGCGCAGTACGCTGCGCGCAATGTCACGACTAGCGACTACTACGCACAGCAACGGGAGTTGGCGCAGCAGGATTTGGCGGTGCAGGAAGACTCGCTGACCAAACAAATCGCACTCCTGCGTAGTCGCGATGTCAGCGGCAAGGATTCTGTCAACACGTTGAAACAGGTCGGCGAGTTGGAAGCCAAGTTGGCAAAAGTGCGCGCCGATGGTGCAACGCAGTTGACCATCCTTGGCATTCAAGAGCAGGACGTTGCAGACAAGCGCAAGCGTGCCGTGGATGCCTACCGCGAGGCGCTGATGACGGCCAATCAAGCCGCCAAGCAGACTGCTGATGCACAGCTTGCGCGCATCGTGCTCGGTCAGCGTGAGGCCGAGTTGCAGGAGAAGTTGGCGGCGGTAACGGCTGACAGCGCTGAGAAGCAGCGGCAGTTGGCACGTGAGTATGCCGAAACCAACGACTACGCAACATACCAAGAAAAGCTGTCAGCTCTGCAGCAGTACACCGATGAGCAGGTGCGCATCGTGCGTGATGGCTATGATCGCATGAGCGCTGCGCAGGGTGATTGGGTCAACGGCCTAAAGGGTGGTTTGGCACAATGGATGGAAGGTGCACAGAACGTTGCTGACCAGACTAACGCTATCACCAAGAAAGGTTTGGACAGCTTGACGGAAGGATTCGTCAACTTTGCCACCACTGGCAAGTCTCAGTGGAAATCGTTGCTGGCTGATATCGGTACTGAAATCGTCAAGTTCATGGCAAAGCAAGCCGTCTTGCAATTCTTGCAGTTGTTCTCGTCGTGGTGGACCGGCGGCAGCAGCACCACAAGCATGGGGATGACCGACTTCCAAGGTGGCGTGTCGCCGACCATGGCAGCCGATGGCGGCGTGTTCTCCGGTGCTGCTGGCCTGAGCGCGCACAGTGGCACCGTCGTAAACAAGCCAACCCCGTTCTACTTTGCAAAAGGCGCTGGCGTCATGGGCGAAGCGGGTTGGGAAGGCATCTTCCCGTTGACTCGCGGTAGCAATGGTAAGCTCGGTGTCCAAGCGGTAGGCGGCGGTGCTGGTAGTGGCGATGTGCAAGTCAACGTCAATGTGCAAGTCAATAGCGATGGTTCTACCAGCACGTCCACGCAAACTGCCGGCGAACAAGCCACGATGTTCAAGAGTTTTGCGGAGCGCATGGGAATGATCGCGCAACAGGAAATCACCAAGGCGCGCATGCCTGGCGGTCAACTTTGGAAAGCGGGGGTGACGTGATGGCAATTTTTGGTTTTCGTGCTGAAGTTGGGACGAGCGGCGATGGAGAGTTTGCCGTTTTCTCGTCCAAATTCGGCGATGGCTATTCCCAGGACACGCCCAACGGACTCAACAACGAGACGCAGAAATGGAGCGTCAAAGTGTCGAGCAAGGGCGGCAGTGCTAAGACTGTGCAACAAGCATTGGACTTCATTCGCGCGCAAAAGGGCTTGCCATTCCAGTGGCGTGCTCCGAATACGACGGGTCTTGGCTGGTACGCATGCAAGCGCTACTCGCAATCCGACGAAGGCGGCGACTTCTGGACGCTGACTATGCAATTTGAACAGGCGTACCGTCCATGACTATCAATTCCGATGTTCAACAACTCGACACCCCGCCGATCATCGAACTGTGGGAACTCAACGCTACGTCGATTGGCGGCGGCATCGTTCGTTTCCAAGGCCACCAGAACGGTTCTATCTGGTGGCAGGGCCATGAGTATTCCGCGTGGCCTTGCGAGGGTGAAGGTTTCGAGCAAACTGGCGACCAACAACCAACACCCAAGTTCAAGGTGGGCAACGTCAACCGCGCAATCACCATTCTGTGTCAACAGTACGCGGACTTGGTTGGCGCGGTAGTTACGCGCCATCGCACGTTCGCCAAATATCTGGACGCGGTCAATTTCCCGGAAGGCAATCCGACTGCAAATCCGAACGAAGAGTTCCCAGTGGAAGCGTGGTTCATCGAACGTAAGTCTGCGGAGTCGTTCGAGTCGGTTGAATTTGAACTGTCGTCGGCATTGAACTTCTTGGGCGTCAAGTTGCCGCGCCGGCAGATTATCGCAAACCAGTGCGATTTCGATTATCGAGGCCCGCTTTGCAACTATGTCGGTCCACCTGTGGCCGACATCATGGACGTTCCGACGAATGACCCGGCCAAGGATCGGTGCGGCAAGCGGTTGCAATCTTGCAAGCTGCGCCAATGGCCTGACAACGTTCTCAATTTTGGCGGCTTCCCGGCCGCAGGACTGGCACGCACATGAAGATCGAAACAGAGCAAGCGATTCGCGAACACGCCATCGCAGAGTACCCGCGCGAAGCGTGCGGCTTCATCGCCGTGGTCAAGGGTAAGGAGCGCTATTTGCCTTGCCGCAACGTAGCGGACAACCCGACCGAGACGTTCATCGTGCACCACGAAGATCAGATGATGGCCGAAGACATAGGGGACATCATCGGCTTCGCCCATTCACATCCCGATGGCAGTCCCGACATGAGCGAGGCCGACCGCGTCATGTGCAGTCGTGACGAAATTCCGTGGTACATCCTGAGCGTCAACGCCCAGGGCGATACGACGGACCTACAGCGCTATGAGCCGGACGGTTATGAAGCGCCGTTGGTGGGCAGGCAGTTTTCCCACGGCGTGCTGGACTGCTACACGTTGATTCGCGACTACTACAGTCGCGAGTTGAACATCGTGTTGCCCGACTTCGAACGTCAAGACGATTGGTGGAACAAAGATCAGGACTTGTACATGGAACACTTTCGTGATGCGGGTTTCGAGCCGATTACAGGCGCGATCAGCAAGCACGATGTGATCTTGATGCAAGTTCGCTCGCCGAAGGTCAACCACGGAGCCGTGTTTATTGGCGGGCCTGACCACATTTTGCACCACATGCATGGCCGTTTGTCTACGCGGGAAGTATACGGCGGCTGGTATCAGGAGATTACTCGCATCATCATCCGTCACCGGGAGTTGCAGGCATGAGCTACGCAGAACTGACGACAATTCGTTTCTACGGGCACATGGGGCGGCAGTTCGGCCGCGTGCACCGTATGGCGGTAGACAGCGGCGCCGAAGCCGTGCGCGCGCTGTGCAGCCAACTGCCGGGCTTCGAGCGTTACTTGGCAGAATCCAAGGATCAGGGCTACGCGTTTGCGGTGTTCTACGATAAAGAGAACTTGCGCGAAGAAGACTTGCACAAGCCGAGCACCGGCCGTGAGATTCGGTTTGCTCCGATCATCATGGGGCGCAAGAGCGGCGGTTGGTTCAATGTCATCCTTGGCGCCGCACTGATTGTAGTCGGCACTGTTTTGTCGGCGTATGGCTACGGCGCGGTCGGCGTGCCTATGGCGAAACTTGGCTGGGGACTTGTGGTTGGCGGTGTCGTGCAAATGCTGGCACCGACACCCAAGGGAATTTCAGCGCGCGACAGTCCCGAGAACCAGCCGTCCTACGCGTTCAATGGCGTGTTCAACACGCAGGCGCAGGGCAACCCTGTAATGGTGATCTATGGCGATGTGATTTGCGGCAGCGCGGTGCTGTCTGCTGGCATCAGCGCTGTCGATCAGGCGTACATCCCCAGTGGCACAACGGCGACGGGAAGTGGTGGCGGCGGTGGCGGCGGTGCGCCGGCTTGGCATATCGATTGGGCAGCACAATAACTGGGGAGTGGCGCAATGAGTGAGTTTTCCAAGCTGCACATGAGCATCAACACGGCGCTGCGCGGTGCAGGTGGCGGCGGTGGCGGCAGCCCGCGTCAACCCATCGAGTCGCCCGATTCGCTGCGCAGCATCGCGTATGCGCGTATCGTTGACTTGGTTGGCGAGGGTGAAATCGTCGGCTTTTCCGATCAGACCAACCCGTTGTCGTGCGTCTATCTCAACGAGACGCCCGTGGCGAATGGTGATGGCTCGTTGAATTTTCGAAACATTCAAATCGACTCGCGCGTCGGCACGCAGACCCAAGACCCACTGCCCGACTTCAATGGCGTAGAAAGCGAAAACCTAGTGGGCGTGGAGTTGCGTCAAGAAACGCCGTGGGTGCGCTCGCTGACCAACACCAACATCGACTCGGTTCGCCTTCGCTTGTCCGCTCCGGTGATGACCAAGCAGAACGCCACAAACGGCGATATCAACGGCAGCTACGTCGCGTACAAGATCGAAGTGCAGACCGATGGTGGCACGTTCAACACGAAGCTGCAGAGCGCTTTCAGCGGCAAGGCTACCAGCAAGTACGAACGCACACATCGCATCCAATTGCCCAAGGCCAATAACGGATGGACGATTCGTGTCACCCGTATCACCCCCAACAGCACGTCATCGTTGGAGCAAAACGCCACGTATGTGGAGAGCTACACCGAAATTATCGAAGCCAAGCTGCGCATGCCGATGTCGGCGCTGGTGTCGCTGATCGTTGATGCGGAACAGTTCAACAACATCCCTTCGCGAGCCTACCATCTGAAGGGGCGCATTATTCGCGTGCCCAGCAACTACGATCCTGACGCACGCACCTACAGCGGCGTGTGGGATGGCACGTTCCAATCGCGCTATTCCAACAACCCTGCTTGGGTGTTCTATGACATGGCGCTCAATGACCGCTATGGCTTGGGTCATCTGATCCCCGTGGGATTGATGGATAAGTGGGCGTTGTACCGCATCGCCCAGTATTGCGATGGGATGGTGGATGACGGCAAGGGCGGCCAGGAGCCGCGATTCACCTGCAACATCGTGCTACAAGCGCAGAACGACGCGTTGCGCGTCATGCAGGATTTGGCAACCGTATTTCGCGGCATAATCTATGCCAGTGGTGGGGCGGTCACTGCTGTCGGTGACATGCCGGAAGATTCGTGGGACACCTACACGCCAGCCAATGTGATAGACGGACGCTTCGTCTATTCCGGCTCCAATCGCAAGGTGCGACACACCGTGGCACTGGTGTCGTGGTCCGACATGTCGGACTTCGGGCGTGCCAAGGTCGAGTACGTCGAAGATCAGGATGGTATTGCACGCTATGGCATCCAACAGACGGAAATCATCGCGGTAGGTTGCACGTCGCAGGGTCAGGCGCATCGATGGGGACGGTACTTGCTCGCTACTGAGCGCTACGAAACCGACAGCGTCACCTTCGATGTCGGTTTGGGTGGCAAGGTCACTGCGCCTGGCAAGATCATCAAGATTGCCGACCCGTTGCGTCAAGGCATGCGGCGCGGCGGTCGCATTCGTGGCGCCATCGCCAATGGCGTGGAGGTAGATTTGCTGCCGTCGTCGGTAGTGGTTGGTGACTCTCTGATTGTGACGTTACCCGATGGCACGTCTGAAATGCGCACTATCAATCAGATGACGGGCAATTTCATTTACGTCAACAGCAACTTCAGTGCGATCCCGGTCGCGCAGTCGGTGTGGGCTGTGGAAAGTGTCGGCATTCCGCTGCAGGAGTATCGCGTCATTGGCGTGGCCGAAATCAAGGGCGACATGATCGGTTACAACATCACCGCAATCGAACATGAGAGCGGCAAGTTTGCCTACGCCGACACTGGCGTGCTCATCGACAGCACACCGATTCCGGGAACGCCCAGCACGGTTGTGCCGCCGCCCACTGGCCTGCAGGTGACGCATCGCGACGTGGCTGACCAGAACACTGCGATCAAAGTGGTTAACTTGTCGTGGAACGCAGTCAACGTCGCCAGTTCGTACAACGTGCTGTGGCGGCAGTCGGAAGGCTCTTGGGTTGACTTGGGCACGACTGGTTTCAACAACATCGACATCAACGGCGTGCTGCCCGGTGGATTTGAAGTGCAGGTCATGGCGATCAACTCGTTGGGCGTGCGTTCGGTGCCAGCTTTCGGCGGTCCTTACGACATTCCGCCCGTTGGTACGCCGCCGGGCTACGTGGAGCAGATAAACAACAACATTTCGCAGGAAATCATCGATCGATTGAACGGCGATGCCGAAGCTATCGCCACGGCTGCGGCTGACGCCACCGCTAAGGCAGACGCAGCCCGCGAGGCAGCAATCGCCTACGCCGATGTAATCGGTGCGCAGGTGGCAGACATCATCGGTGCCGACGAGTGGGTGACTGGCAAGGATTATCCGGAAGGAGACTTGGTTAAGCACAACGGCACGTTGTATCGCGCGCTGCGTGACAATAACAGTGTGGAACCTGGCGCGTCCGGTAGCGGAAACGACTGGCAGGCAGTGGGCAACTACGACTCGCTGGGTGAAGCAGTCGCCGCAGCCGTGTCCATGAGCACTACCAACGCATCTGATATCGCAGCGCAAGCGCAAGAACTGGACGCTGTTGTGGCACGCATGCCCACGGGCACTGGCACGCTTGCGACGCAAGCAACTGTGGCTGCTGAACAGACAGCGCGTGTGGATGCCGACAACGCGTTGGGCCTGCGCGTCAATACCATCGAAGTGCGCATGCCCACGGGCACCGACCAACTCGCCAACGAAGCGCGCGTAGTGTCCGCAGAGCAGGCCAGCGTGACGCGCGATAACGCGTTGGGTCAGAGTGTGGATGCAGTGAGCGCCAAGTTGCCTGCCGATGGGGGTCAGGCAGCATCTGAAGCCAGCGTCACGGCCTACAACCAAGCCAGCGTCGCGCGTGACAATGCGTTGGGTCAGCGTGTCGATTCTGTGCAAGCTGGCATTGGCACCAGCAATCCGAACCTGTTGACGAATCCTTCGTTCGAGAAAGGTGTCACGTCATGGCTTGGCGACACCGCATCGCTGACCCCATTGGCGCAATTGCAGTACGGAGCCTTTGGTGTATTTGCGTCAACTCCTGGCGTGGCTAAGACTGTCTATCAGGAGTTTTCTAGTCCCAATCTCAATGCGCCTTATTGGCTTGGCGCCGATGTGTTTCGCAATAGCGCCACTGGGTCCGTGCGTGTTGTCCTTGCTGCGTACAACGGAAGCACGTTGGTTGCGTCTAGCTTGGCGCAATCTGACGGCAGCAAGACCGCAGTGTGGCAACGCATCGTCACTAGCCTACAGGTTCCGAGTGGGGCAACGCGTCTGGTTGCGTCGTTGGTATCGGAGAACACCGATCAACCTAGCGGTGTGCGCCGGGCCAAGTTGGAAGTTGCCGGCGCTGTCACGCCGTATAGCGACGACGTAGGGCAGTCGGCGACTTCCAGTGCCGTCACTACGCTACAGGCCGACGTGACCACGCTCAACGGCCAAGTGCAGGCCAATGCACAGGCTATTACCAGCGTGTCGGCACGGACTATCAGCAGTCCTAATTTGCTGCCCAACGGCGGCTTTGAAAATGGCACCGTGGGCTGGAACCAACTAAATGGACTCGCTGTCGCCAGCAATGGCTATTGGGGGCGCATCTTGTCTGGTGGCACGCCGACCAATGCCGCCCAGGATATCTACAGCGATCCGTTTCCTGTCGGTGGAAATTTTCCGTACACCTTTTCAGGCGATGCACTGCTGGTAGCTACTAGCAGTGCCGCACAGTTGATGTTTGACATTCTCTATTACGACAGTTCCAACACGCTGGTGGGCTACGTGCCCGGTCCTGCGCGCGCTGCCAGTTTCAATTTCGACGCACAAGACACGGCGCGTGGACTCTACAAGGTGACTGGCACGTCGCCGGCCAATGCTGTCACTGTGCGTGTGCGCATGCGGTGGGCAAGCAATGGTGCCACGATTCAAGCCATCGGCTTCCGGCAGATGAAGTTCGAGTTCGGCAACAACGCCACCAACTACACGACGGAAGCAGGATTGACGCAAACTGCCAGTGCTGCACAGTCGTTGAGCGTCAACCTCAACACTCTGACCGGCCAGTTCAACGCCAAGTATACGCTGGCGCTCAACGTCAATGGATATGTGACAGGTGTGACCAGTATCAACAACGGCACGACTAGCACGTTCGACATTGTGGCCGACAGCTTCCGCGTTCTGTCGCCGGCGGGTGGTGCACGCACCGAGTACAGCAACGGCAACTGGCGTGTGTATGATGCCAGCGGCATCCTTCGTGTCCGAATGGGGGTTTGGTAATGGCTATCGAGAAGAAAACTGTTTCGCCCAACGTCGAAATCGTGTGGAATCCTGCCGACAACTCCGGTCTGGTTCGCTTCATTGCGCGCACCTACACGGTAGTAGATGGTGTGGTTGTCGGATCAGAGCCGGCAGGCATGGAAGAACGCAGCTTCGATCATCTGCAGGAGCTTGGGTTCGATGTGCCAGGCGTCATGCAGGAGTTCAAAGACGCTTTCGACGCAGTGTGGGCAGAGCGCGAGCCGTTGCCGCTGAGCGACCCCGATCCACTGCCGGAGAACTGAGTATGCCGCAAGGAATGCAAATCTTCGATGCGTCTGGTGCCACCGTGGTTGACACGAATGTGTGGATGAGCCAGGTTCTTGGTAGCTTTACCCTGGCAGGCCCGCATGCCGCAGGCAGCTTGACGGACGCCAACTTGGCACAAGGGCGGCCACTCCTCATTGTGTTGCCCGAACAGGGAAACACAGGCACAAACGTATCTGGCAATCCTGTCACTAGCAGCGTGACGATTTCTGACAACACCGTCAATTGGAATGCGGCACCGTATGCGTGCCGCGTCATCTACGGAATCTACTGACATGACATCGGGTCTTGCCGTATACAACACTAGCAACTACTTCCAGATAACCGAGCAATTCAAAAACTTGGTCTTGATCGCAAAAGGCCAGGTCAACTTTGATGGTACACCAGGCTGGCAACCTGGCGGTGGTCCGCTGTACGGATGCCACGCGACGATCACGCTGCCAAACACCACGGGCTACCCGCCTGTGCTGGCACTTCGCTGCGACGTTTACGTTGCGATCTTCCGCACACGGCTGGTGGGTAGCAACTGGGTGTGGGACTTGGTGTCGGAGTTGGGCTATACGCTAACAAACGCCATTCAATATTTCGCGTTTGGGCCGACGCCAAATTCATCACCGGCTAATTTCGGTTTCGAGGTTCGCACGGCGGCCAATGAGTTGGCCTATCACAGTAGCTATTTGCCGATGCGGGTGACGGACTATCAGTCCTCTTTGCAAGGCAGCCCCGGCACATTCAATGTGGCGTCTGGCAAGTCACTCGCAATCGCGTTGCTATCGTCAGCGTGGTCATGGACTCAACAGGTGCCATCTGGCACATGGCAGCAGTTTTTGCTAGGCACTGCTGTGCGAACCACTAGCTCCACTGCAGGCGACGTAAAGCCAGCTTTGCAATATGGTCAGTTGTTTCAAGCGCAGAACTATGGCTTTGGTGCAGGCGGCGGCGGCTATTGGGCAGCCGCCGCCGTGGACATCACGGGCTACTGATCTTGACGACGCGCTCGGTGCCCTTGCCGTTCTGGAAGAGCACCTTTTTGCCCGAAGTCATGTAGCCGGGGTGTGCATAGTCGGCTTCGCTGAAACGTGGGTTGCTGAGGATATTGCGAGCGGCCTGATCGAAACCGAGCACAACGTGCGTGTGATAGGTCAGTCCGATATACTCACGCCCCTTGACGCGTGTGTAGCTGCATTCCTGCCACCGCTTGATGGTGTACATGTCGATGCTGTAGGTGTCGCCAGCCTTGGAGAACTCGCCGCAGATTTCGCCGTACTCGCTCTGCTTGAACGCGTCCGGTGCGATCCGTACCGCGAAAGCATCCAGTGATTCGCCGGGATTGCTGGTGTAGCTGGTGACGAACGTGGGAGTGGTGTCGGCAGCGAACGCCGGCATGGACAGCAGAGCGAAAAGAATGGCGATCATAGCTGCGCGTGCAGTGACCCAAAACCGGCTACCACGCACGCGCAGCACGTTGCGGTAACCCTTCACTTCGCCACCGTTGCCAAACAAGCTGTCGATCTTGGAAATTCCACGGCTGGCGGCTTTGAACATGTACATGATGTAGCTCCTGTTGGGTTAGTGTTGACACAATTTACCAGCACATCCAATTCGTGTCAACAGGGGCAAGATCAAATTGTGTCAACTCACAGGCAAAGAAAACCCCCGGTTGTTAGCCAGCAGTTCACCGTGCGCGTCCATCAAGCGCGCCGCCATTTTCTTATCGCCTTTGCAGTCAAGCGCCGCAGCGGCGTCCGCAATAAGTTGCTTCATCGGCCCCAGGTCCACGGCCTGCGGCGCAGCCTCAGCGGCGACGGGGGCGACCTTCTGGCGCATCTCCATCGACTCAATGGCCGTCTGCAATGCGCCCACAGTCATCTCGTCGAAGTCAAGGTCTGTAGCATGGTCAACCAGTGACCGCAACTCACGGATCGAGTTAGACAGGGCACGAACGCCGTGCTTGGTCAGTTGTTGTTCCGACTCCTGCCCGCCCGCGTGGCTCCCCTTCTGCTGGCTGTCGATCATGGCAAGCAGCGGATACAGGGCGGCTTGCTCAATCGATGCTTGCTGTCGCTCGGACCACTTCGTTGCATCATCGTTGACGATGCGAGCAAGGCGCGAAAACGCGGCCTTTACCGGCTCTCGGAACTGCCCCAGGTCCACGGCCTTTACCGGCTCTCGGAACTGCCCCAGGTCCACGGCCTGCTGCGGCGCAGCCTCAGCGGCGACGGGGGCGGCGTATCGCGGGTGAGCGGACCATGCTGGGTTGCCGAAAAGAAACGCGTCCCGCATACCTACGCTCTCCGCGTAAGTGATGTACTTGCCGCTGTCGTCGCAAATCTCCCAGCCGCTCGGCGCCGCGCTGTCCGCCGAATGCGCTGCTTTGGCGGCGTATGCCGAAACAATTCGCTCCACCTCGGCGGTCACTTCGGCCTCGGTGTCCCGCACGACGTCGATCGCGCGAACGACTTTGCCCATCGCAATGATATGCACAGCCGCAGAAGGCTTGTTGTCGGCGCGGTAGTGCGCCGGCCATGCGCGCGTGGATACGGAGAGGAGGGCGCCGTCGTAGTCCCGCTTCCCTTGGCAGTCCTCTTTCCACTTCGGCGCGCTGCTCGCCGGCTGCGCATGCTCCAGTTCGGCGATGGGTCTAGACAAGTAGACGTTGGTTATCTTCCGGATGAGCGCTGTGAACTCGCGCCCGAACAGCCCAGCAGATATGTCACACCCTTCGTTGGCTTCGTCTTTTCTGACCGCCTCGGAGATTTCCGCAGCAAGTGCGTGCACGCCGATACCTAGGCCAATCGGCTCCTGCCCGCCCGCGCTGCTCGCCGGCTGCCCTTTGTTCTCATTTTGCTGTTTCACTTCGCACCTTCCTTCAGCGCCGCAGCGCCCAGTTGACGTGCCATGCGCATGGCCTGATCGGGCGTCAGGAACGCACAACAACGGTTGTTATCGGGAAAACACTCGCCATACACGTCTACGCGCACCACGCCGCCGAGCGGATGCACGGCGAAGTCATCGCGCTTTACCTGTAGCAATGGTGGTGGCATCGGCAGCTTTAGCGGGGGCGGGAATGGTAGACTCATGGCGTGTCCTTGCTGGTAGTTGACACAAAATACCCTAGTCGATAAATTGTGTCAACCTAACCCGGAGTTACGCCGATGCCTAAAATAACCCTAGCCCTAATAGCCGTCACCCTTGGCGTGTACATCGCCGGCAATCCCATGCAGTTAGCCTTATGGCCTGTTGGCAGCCCGCAGTTCCATTGGTGGCAGACGCTGAGCTATGCGTTCGTCCACGGTGGCTTGCTGCATTTGATCGTCAACATGTTGGCGCTGGTGTCGTTCGGCCCGGCGTTGGAACGTGCATGGGGGAAATGGCGTTTCCTTGCCTGTTATGCGACTGCGGCAGTGATTGGTGGGCTGGCACAGGGGCTGACGGTTCAACAGCCGATTGTGGGAGCGTCAGCGGCGCTATTCGGGCTGTTCGCTGCGTATGTGGTGGGAAAGCCCAAGGCGCGCATCGTGACGCTATTTCCATGGCCCCTGCCAGCGTATGTGGTGCTGGCGGCATATGCGTTGCTGAGTGTGCTGGCTGCGTTGTTCGATTGGCTGCATGGGATTGCGCACATTGCGCATCTGTACGGCATGACAGTCGGCGTGGCGTTCGCCACAAACAACAAACCCCGCCGGTAAGGGCGGGGTTCGGAGCGCACTGGGCGTCTCACGACGTGCCGGTTGCGCTGGGCCAACTATAGCTTGCTCTCTTTTTAGGAGTCAAGCGGTATCGCGTAGTCTCCCAGTCCCATTGCGCAATGGGGTTGTAGTGCTTGTGCATCGCTACCCAGTCATCGCCAGTTGACGCATCGTTAAGATAGATCGTACTCCCCCCTTCGTATGCGTCTTTGATTTCCGCGCGTGCCGCTTCGATGTCTTCCTGCGTCGGGCCTTCCTCGCGCGCGAGGTCTACGCCAAATACTTCGATGTTGCCGGCGTAGACTTCCACGTCCGGCGGCAGCACCAGCACCTTAGCGCCAGGCAGAGCATGGGCAACAATTCGACGCGCATTTTCTAACATTTCATGGCTGGGCGGAGTCTTGAAGCGCAGGATCAGTGTTTCGCCTTCGCGTAACGCGAAGTGTTCCATGTCCTGCAGCGCTCGCATGCCTTCGATGCTCATTTGGTCATAATCCCTTGCCAGGTGATTGGACCCGGCTTCTCTGCTTCACGTTGATAGCGCTTGCGTGCTGTGTCTCTGCTGACACGCAAGCGTTTGGCGATGTCGCCTATGCTCAGAAATTCGTCTTCCACCTTTCGGCGCATGCTCAATGCGTGCGCCATCCCACCTTTGACGCTGCGTGGCTTTGCGTCTGCAGAAGTCAACTTATAATTACCGGGAACGTTGTTCATTGCAGTCTTTGCACCATTCCGGCTTCGTGTGCCACTTTGACGCTTCCTTGTCACAGTCGGCTCGCACTTCAGCCCGCGTCTTAATCGATCCGTCAGCATTCTTGTTAAATGGGTTGACGGTTTTGATGATGGTGGTAGAGCGGGAAACAGCCTTTCCGCAAGACGCGCACTTGCAACGCTTGCGGGTGTTGTAGCGTACTTGCTCGAACTTGATGATAGGCATTATCACTTCCTCTTGTCGTAGGTTTTCTTGTCAATCTCATCGCATCCTTGTTCGAAATAGTCTTCGCGCTCATGGTCGATGAAATAGCTGTCACTTTCTGCATGATGCCAGTACCGCACAGGCAACCCAATATCTGCAACCATTTCCATCGCTTCCGCAACATACTTCGCGTAATCGATATCGGGCGGGAATACATCAGGCAATTTCATCAATGGCATGGCCCCTAAGCTACCTGCAACACGCCCACCCTTTGCATCAGCGATGTACGAGCTGCGCCAAGTGTGGTAGTACCACCGCACTGCTTTGCCCAAGTATTGGGGCGACTCGTAGCCGCCGTCATTGCGTGCACGCACGTAGCTGCCACCACCGGTCACGCCGCGCAGTACGATGAACTTGCGAATGTCGGTGCACTCGCGGATGGTGTTGCAAATTGGCGTACCATCTTTCAGCCATGCGACCACGGCATCGGCGCAAATGTCCATGTTCGGCCCCTTGCCCTGCGGGCCACTGAGCACGCCGCCGTTGTTGAACACCCCCTTGCGCTTCGCCTTGCCCTTGGTGTCAATGGCGATATAGTTGTTGACATCGCGTTGGTGGATGCTGCGGTACTCGGTGGCTTCCATTTCCAGCCCCGTGCGCGCTTCCCACCACTTGACGATTTGATCGGCGATGCTCTCCATCCCCGTGGGAATGCGCAATACGATGCCATCCGTATTTGCCGATAGCACATTGATGCCACTGCACTCCATCATTTCAATCAGCATCAGCAAGGCAAGCTGTCCCGTGATGGTGACACGAATGCCAAGTTCCGGTGCGTAGAGAATGCTGTATTTGGAGAACAGCTTTCCGAACGTGCCATTGAGCACAATCTTCAGGCCGTCACTTTCAGTGCGCAACAAGTCGGCTTCCGCTTTGAGTTCCGGCGAACCCATCGCTTCCCACAGGTCTGCGATCCGTGCAGACTCAGATTTCGTCAACAGACGGCGCTCATAAATCGCGCGGAATATGATGAGGAATGCCGGTCCTAATTGTTCGGGCACCATGCCCATCGTCAAAATCAGCGACGGATAGTAGGACTTCACGTCGATGTCGCGGAGCTTGCAATGCTGATCGCTGAAGTAGCTCGCTGACGACTCCTGCGAATGCAGTCCGCCAATGCCCAGTCGATACACACCTTCGCCGATGATGATGTCGCGGCCGTAGAGTTCCTTGGGAATGTTGACACCAGTGCGAATGCCCGTGGCCTCGCCATAGAGCATCAATGCCTCTTCCTTGTCAGTGACGACGAATGGCGCGGTACGCACTACCTGCAGCAATTCTTTCATCTGCGGAGTGACGTACTCGATATAGGCAGGTGGTTCGTAGTTGAAGCTGTAGCCATGCGGTACATAGCGCTTCTGCGGATAGAAGTCTAACTGTGACTTGATGACAGCTTCGGCAATCTGCGCATCGGACTTGCTGCGTACATCCACGCCGTAGCGTTGACCGATCGCTATACGCAACTGCACGCGCTCCCAGACTTCATGGCGCAGTAGGTTTGTTCCGATCAAATCGTTGCCGCAGTAGTCGGCGATGACGAATCGACCAGCACCATCGAGCGCAGTATCGGGATCGTAGGGCAAGTCCTGCAGCGTGGGTGCGTGGAGACGGCCCATGTACATTTTCAGGCCGATACGAACACCTGGCGCCACGTCCATGATGTCGATGGTATCGATGTAGTCGGGAATTTGAATGCCCCACTTCTCCAAGAACACCCATGGCGTATTGCCCATCTTGCGCACGATGATGTCGTCATTGGCCTCCTTCAACTGCGCGTTGGTAGCGTTGTACAACGCCAACGTGAGCATTAATATGTCGTACTTGTTGCCGTTGAAAGTGACAACCGTAACTTGTGACAACAGGTTGACGAGTCCTGCGATATCGAGCGGTTGACCGGGCCACATGCCAAAGCTGTGGAATCGCTTGGTGCGCTCGTCGTAGAACTTCGCCAAGAAGTAGTCGGGGTAACACTCCAAGTCGAGTTCGTTCAGTGGGCGACTCATGGCTTACTCCGCCGGGGAAATGCTGAAGTGCACGTCCGAATCGGCAGTGACGACAATCGTGCCATCGCCATGCAACTCGAACACGTAATTGCCATTGACGTGGGGTCCGCCAACTTTGCCTCGCAGCATCCGCATTTGGCCGTTGGGATGTTCGACGGTGATTGTCGCCCCAAGTTCGTCACCATGCCGGTTGGTCTTGTACAGCTTTTTGAGCACGTAGCGCATTTTAGTTCTCCATACGACACAGGGGCACGATGGCCCCTGTGTGTTGTTGCGGTTGAAGTCGCGTTGTTATGCCGTGCGAACGATGTGGCCTTGCGCCACCAGGTCATCGATCTTCCAGCCCAGCGCCAGCAACTGATCGAGCGTGGCACCCTGGGCGCTGGCCGTGGTGGCGTATTGCGGAGCGGCAGGCGTCGGGGTCGGAACGGGCGCACCGCCCGGCATGGGCGGACCACCGGCAGTGGCGCCCGGCATGGGCGGACCACCGGCAGTGGCGCCCGGCATCGGCGGG
>Ga0065704_10070403_pt1 | contig 26614 bp, 23 predicted proteins | sample SwiRhicommuniRL2_FD_59091 | JGI IMG/M metagenome (GOLD analysis project Ga0065704, IMG submission 59091) | Switchgrass rhizosphere bacterial communities from Rose Lake, Michigan, USA - RL2 v2 (version 2) | ecosystem: Host-associated > Plants > Roots > Rhizosphere > Soil | place: East Lansing, MI | reverse complement strand
TATTGTTGGTCCAGGCATAGGTAGTACCCGTGGTAGCGCTGCCGAAGGTCACCGCAGTGGTGGCCGTACCATTACAGTTGGTCTGGTTCGTTACAGCGTTTACCGTTGGGGTCGGGTTCACGGTGATGGTGAAAGTTTTCACAGGGCCGTTACAGTTATAAGCAGTAGGTGTTACAGTTATTGTGGCCACTATTGGTGCAGACGTTGTATTGATAGCGGTAAAAGCAGCAATATCTCCGCTGCCAGCCGCAGGTAAACCTATAGTAGGGTTACTATTCACCCAGTCGTATGTTGTATTAGGAACTGTGCTTCCTGAAAAACTAATTGTTGCTATGGTACCGTTATTACATGCCGTTTTATTAGTCACATTGTTCATAGACGGGGCAACGCAATTCAGGGTTGTAAACGAAGTGGAAGTCCATGCAGAGAAGTTTGTAGAAGGGGTACAAACACTCCTTACGTGTGCATAATACATAGTCAGTGGAATAAGCGCGCTCGGACTGTAGGTGTTACCTGTCGTATATGTTCCTGACGCTGGAGGTGTAGCACTAGTCGTTACTGCATATTCATATCCGTTTGCACCAACAACTACCGACCATACAATGTCAGCATCATTCGCTGCTATATTATTAGCAGTGACTGTGGCAGGTGCATTACAAACCATATAAGTAGTGAAAGAAGTTGTTCTCCAATTTGAAAAATCTGTGCCGCTACATTTGTTACGAATGTGAATATAATAAACCGTAGCAGGTGTAAGACCTGTAGAATTATATGCTGTACCCATTGTGCTTACGCCTGATGCTGGAGGCGTAGCACTAGTGGTTAAGGCATACTCATAACCTTGCGAACCCGCAACCACAGCCCACGAAATATTAGCCGAGTTACTGGTAATACCCGTAATAGATGGTGCAGCAGGCATATTACAGTTCAGTGTAGTGAAAGGTGTTGACACCCATGCCGAATACGTAGATGTGCCACAACGCGTGCGTATATGGGCATAGTAGGTTGTGTTTTGCGATAAACCTGAGGGGCTGTAGGTAGTGCCTGCAGTTGTGGTACCTGATGCAGGGGGTGTAGCGCTGGTTGTTACAGCGTACTCGTAACCTGTAGCATTAGTCGAAGTAGCCCATACAATATTTGCGCTTGTGTAAGCTATACTGCTGATTACAGGTGTTGCTACCTGACCACATGTAAGTGTAGTAAAAGGCAAGCTCGACCATGTTGAGAAGTTTGTCGGGGCACATTTGGTACGCACATGCAAGTAATAGTTGGTATTGCTTGTCAGCCCGGTAGCATTATAGGTAAGGCTGGCAGTACCTGTGCCGGATGCTGGAGGAGTAGCACTGGTTGTAATAGCATACTCATATCCTACAGCACCAACTACACTATTCCATGTCAAAGTTGCGCTCTCTACTGTAATAGCAGAAGCATTAAGGCCTGTAGTCTGTCCGCAAGGTGGTAGTGATTCATAAGCCCCGATATCCGGAGTAGTTGCGTTACGTGGTGTCGCTACAATATCGGTAGTGACACCAAGTATCGGCGTACCTGTATTATCAAGCAATGGATCCGTTGGTCTGAATGTGCCTATAGCAAATGCAGGGTTTATATCTGATGAGTTAGCTTCTACACCGCTTGCGGTTTTCCATGCACTTAGGCTCGCTTGTGCGGTAGATTTGTATCCAACATTACCACCTGTTGCATTTATGTAGTAGTTATTATAGTTTGAGGTAATTGGCGATGCTGCGGTAGCCAAGTAAAAACCATATTTAGCCGCGCTACCGCCTCTGGTGATACTTACCATATTATTATTATACTCAACACCTACGGAACTACCGGTTTTATACAAAGCATAGCATATGCCTGCTGTAGAGGCAGTATTGTCAAAAGAAATTGTATTGAATACATATTTGGTATATGGAGCAGTAGAATTATATAATCCATACTGAGTTCCGTTACCATTCATGTTATACGCAATATTGTTACTGAATATGTTCTCATTGCCTAAAGTGCCATCGGCACTGCTAGCAAAACAATAGAATATACTTGTAGATGTTTGAGCTGCGTCAAACAAGTTGTGGATGCTATTTGCGTTTACCTTATTATTGATACCGTTGGTAACAAGGTAAATACCATATGCAGTACCATGCGTAGTACGGTTAGGGCGGCTTATATCATTGCCTTCAACAAGTGAATTATTGCAAGCATATAAATATATATTGTTGTCGTAAACATCTTTTATAACATTGTTAATAATCTGATTGTTTAATATTGGATTGCTGGTAGTGGCACACATGGTAATACCGTTCGATCCGCCGTTAATTGTGTTACCAGATATTACGTTATTGTCGCACTTGCTATCGCCGGTAGATGTTGGCGTAGACGTAGCTGCAGGTGTTATGCATATACCTGCAAGGCCAGTACCTGTTACATTAACTCCATTTGTGATGGTACAGCCATTTATAGTATTGTTATCTGCATCATTGAGCAATTGTACGCCATAGCCGTAGGTTGTACCTGTAGGTAGTATTACCAGGTCGTTGATCTTTACATAGTCCGCTCCATCCAGCTTGATTACAGCCCGCTCTGCACTGGCGCTGTTTGCAAATGTGAGCGTTCGTCCATTACCATTAAAAGTGATGGTATTGGTGGCTGTGGTTCCCAAAATTTGCGGTATGGTTACCTGCTCGTTATAAGGCCCGCTGCCTGCCACTACGTTGAAAACTACTGGTCCGGATACACCACACGACATCGCATTTATAGCTGCATTGAAACTCTGAAAGTTTGTGCCGCCTGTTACTATATTTGAATTAATAGTGTAGGTACCACCAGGCATACCCGGTGTTACTGAAACTAAAACTGGAGTAGAATAAGTAGTACTTAACCCACACGTAACAGCACAACGATACCAATAGGTCGTAGTTGGGGTAATAGATAAGAATGCTGAGCTTGATGGTAGATTGGGTAGATTAGTATAGCTGCCAAATTGTGTAGTAGAATATTGCCATTGGTATGTTTGTCCTATTCCATGCGAGTTTGATGTTAGCCCCAGACTTACAGGGCTCGAAGCACATACTGAGCTTGCAGAGACCGTAGCATCGCCAGCATTTGGAGGGGTTGTACATGGCCCAGGAGGTATTACATCTATTCCAAAGTCTTGCCAAAAACCATTACTGGCCGTTCCTGTAGTAGCGGTAAGACTTGAAGAGTATATCTTTTTATTACCAGTTGCTGATGTGCCATAATTATCAATACCAGTGCCACCAAAAGGTGCATCATACTGGGTTTCAATAACCAGTGGCTTTGTATTGTCATACAAAAATGGTGATGATAATGTTATAGAATACCAGCCGCCAATTACAGAAGCTCCTGTAATACTCTCTAATACATTTGAGTGAACCTGAGTCATGCCTGACTCAAAAGCGGTAGAAGTTGCAAAGCCAGTACCTGAAGCCGGCTGCTTCATTAATATCTTAAAGTTTGTATAAGTGCCGGACTGTCCGGCATACTGACACCTAAAGTATACTTTAGTAATAAAGCCATTTATAGGTAGCGTTGTAAAGTCACTTGGGTTATACCATAATTGACATTTTGCTCCGCCGTTATTTTTAAATGGAAATTGTGAACTTGCTGTTCCACAACATTTTTCGTACTGAGGGGTTTGTGCATAAGCAACAAGTTGGGTCATAAGGAACCCCAACAGAAGGAGAGATTTTCTCATTTTTTAAAATTTAAGTATATAACCTCTCCTTAATTTGCCATACTTGTAGCTATGTCTAGGATAGGGGTGATGCTAAATTACGTTAAACTAACTATGTAACAATCGATTTCAAAAAAGGAATAAGTAAACCGAATGTCATTTATTTCTAAATGTTGTTCTCAAACAATATTCCTTTTAATCATAAATTAATATTTCAATGTTTTATTGTTTCATACTTAAAAGGATTGTAGATAATTAAATAAATAAGACTGCATGTTTGTTCTCAAAAATTCCTTCCAAATTTCCAATGTCTAGAGTCAATTAGTTCAATATAAGATGCTTAGAAAAAAAGGTAACAACTGATGCACTGCACATTATCTTTACGGTATGCATAGCCAAAACCAGTCATATACTATACAGCGGCTTACAGCCCTCTGGGCTCTTGGCGAGAGTGGCCTCGGCGGGTGGATGCACGCCCTCAAATTGCCATTCACTGGCATATTTGTGGGTGGGTTTGCGGTAGTCATCATTAGCCTGCTGGCGCATTACAGTCGCAGCAATATGCGGCAGATGCTTCAGGCGTTGGGGCTGGTACTCATGGTCAAGTTCGCAGTCAGTCCGCAATCACCACCACAGGCATATGTGGCGGTGGCATTCCAAGGGCTTATGGGTGCAGTGCTCTATCGCAGCATTGGTAATTATACGGTAGCTTCGCTCCTTTTCGGAGTAATCGCCATGCTCGAGTCGGCAGTGCAAAAGGTATTGTTCATGCTCATCCTCTTTGGTGAGCCAATATTACAGGCCATCGATAAGTTCTTCAAAGCCATCGCCAAAGACTTTGGCCTTCCCAAGGACTTCTCGTTCAGCTATTGGCTCATCGCGGCATACATTGGTATCTATATCATATGGGGAATACTCCTCGGTATATGGATATCTGGACTACCAAGGCGCATTGCCCTCCAAGCCGAAAGTATCAGAGCATCGTTCGCAGCACTGCCAGCTAGTAAAGCCCCGGAGGCATCCGTTCAAAAGAAGAAGGGCAAACGCTGGCTTTGGCCATTCATGCTGGTGTTTATCATAGCGGTCTTCATATTCTCTAACGATATTGAGGACTACAGCAAGGTCACCTATGTGCTGCTCCGCACCTCGGCAGTGCTCATCCTCTTCTTCATGGTACTCAACCCCATGATAAGATGGATGTTGGAGCGTTGGTTCAAAAACCAGGATAGCGAACGCCATGCAGCCATGCGCTCCCTGCTGGAGCTACAACCCGAGATGCGTGGCCTGCTACGCCCTAGTTGGCAGCTGGCCAAAGTCCACAGAGGTCTTAACCGCTACCCCGCCTTTGTTTTGAACCTGGTAGTACTTAGCTTGCATACATTGCCATATGAGCCAACCGATATACATACTAAGCCAACCCGTTCATAGTGGCAAGACTACTCTGCTAATGCAATGGGCGAAGCGACACCCTGGTAAGATCGGTGGTATACTGGCACCTGATGTAGATGAACGAAGAATGATATATGACATCAGCCGGGATACTTACCATGAGTTTCAAGTAGGGAGTGAACAGCGTAGCGAAGAACTAGTGGAGATATGCAAATATCGGTTTTTGAAAAGCGGTTTCGACCTCTCCATCGACATACTAAAACGGACGCTTGAAGAAAATAACGAATGGGTGGTAGTAGATGAAGTAGGCAAACTTGAGCTTCAGCAAGACACCGGTCTTGAACCTGAGTTGAAACATATCATAGAATATCACAAGCAAAATAATGCAAATACGAATTTGATATTGGTGGTGAGAGATTATCTCTTGAATGACGCTATTCTGAAATATGAACTTCTAGAACCTATCATCTTAAATAAAGAATTCTTTGAATGAGTAGCTTGTATGGACTAGTGGTTTGTGGTGGTAAAAGTACCCGTATGGGTATAGACAAAAGCATGCTCGACTATCATGGACAGCCGCAGCGCTACCATGTTTACGATATGCTTTTGCCACTATGTGAGAAGGTATTCATCAGCTGTAACGAAGAACAAGCAGGTACTATACCTGACAGATATGCAGTAATTATAGACAAAGAACCGTATAAAGAGATAGGTCCAATGGCTGCATTGCTCAGTGCATTTGATGCATACCCAGTTGCTAGCTTTTTGGCTGTTGGCTGTGATTATCCAATGCTAACCAATGAACATTTACAAAATCTAACTAAAGCATCACTTCACACTAAAAATTGTACAGCATCATACAATATTTTAGATTGTATTTATGAACCATTAATAACTGTTTATCAAAATAATATGAAAGTATATTTAGAAAACAACTTCAGACAAAATAAGTATTCGTTAAGAGTATTATTAGAAGAAATAAATGCTGACATAGTGATTCCATATAAACAAATACAGATAATGAGTATAGATAACCAGAAGGATAGGGAAATAATTATAGCACAGTTACGCAATAAATAAATTCACAATACATTTTGACCATTTTTGACAGAAAACGGATAAGATAGTATGGCTACAAATGAAACAGAATACCATATAAAAAAAGTCAATACTTCTGGGATAAATGAAGCATTGGATATACTGGCTACAGAAGAACCATTAGAAATTAAACTCAAGTATTATTCTGATAATATTTGGAACGAGAAAGCTATTTCTGTAACCATGCGCACCCCGGGCAATGACCTTTCTTTAGCTGTTGGTTTTTTATATACGGAAGGAATTATTTCAAATTTTGAACATATCAAATCTGCCGAGCACCTCCCCTACTCCGATGACAATATCATAAAAGTTGAACTGGACGAAGAGGTGAATCTGAATCTTGAAAAGTTAAATAGACATTTTTATACCACATCAAGTTGCGGAGTTTGTGGCAAGTCATCGATTGCTGCCATTAAAACTGTTTGCAATATTTCAACTCGAAATGATGCATTCACAGTTAACACTAAAACTATATATACCCTACCCGATACCCTGCGAGCCAAACAGGAGATTTTTGAACATACGGGAGGATTACATGCATCTGCCCTCTTCGACACATCAGGAAATATGCTGATGCTTCGGGAAGATGTAGGCAGGCATAATGCCCTGGACAAACTCATAGGTGCGGCACTTGAAAAAGGCTTGCTACCTTTAGACAACCATATACTGCTGCTGAGCGGAAGGGCCAGTTTCGAACTGATACAAAAAGCAGCTATGGCCGGCATAAAAATGGTGGCTGCCGTAGGTGCCCCATCGAGCCTGGCCGTGCAAACGGCCGCAGAAATGGATATAACTTTGATTGGCTTCCTGCGTGGGGAGCGTTTTAATATATATACCCATGCAGAACGTGTAAACATTTGATGAATGAAACTTAGAATAAAAGGAAACTCGATACGGTACCGCCTTACGAAGACGGATATAGATACATTTGGCGAAAATGGCTACCTGGAAGAGCGCACTGAAATAGGTATGGATACTTTCGTTTATGCGCTGCAAAGGTCCGACGAAGTATCGCTGTCCGCAAAGTTGGAGCAGAACAAGATCGTGCTGTTTATGCCAAAGTCAATGGCCAACGAATGGGTAAGCACTGAGAAAGTAGGTTATGATATCCGCATCAACCAGCCGAATGGCGCTGAGCTGTACCTGTTGCTGGAAAAGGATTTCAAATGCCTGGATGAAACTATAGAAGACCAGTCGGACAACTATGATAACCCATTGATGAATAAATAGCACATGAGCGAGCAGCAGCAACATATAGAGCCGAATGCCGAGAACCCTGAAAAGTTTACCGGCATAAAACTAACCGTCCCAAAAGATGTTGCGGCTGGCATACCCGCTGTGATAAGCAGTGCCAAGCACGTATTTGGCGAAATGGGTATCACACGTGGACTGAAGGCATTGGCGACATTGAACCAGAAGGATGGCTTTGACTGCCCTGGTTGCGCCTGGCCCGACCCTGACGGTGAACGCTCCAAAATTGCTGAATATTGTGAGAACGGAGCTAAAGCGATAGCTGAAGAGGCCACTACTAAAAAGCTGACTGCTAAATTCTTCGCTGATAATTCTGTAGCTGAACTGGCGGAACTGAACGACTATGAAATAGGTAAGAAAGGGCGTGTCGCTCAGCCTATGTACCTACCAAAGGGAGCTACACATTACCAGCCCATCAGTTGGGATGATGCATTTAAGAAAATAGCAAATGAACTGAATGCGCTGGCCTCGCCCAATGAAGCCGTGTTCTACACATCGGGACGTACTAGCAATGAGGCTGCATTCCTTTACCAACTATTTGTGCGGGAATATGGCACCAACAACCTGCCCGACTGCTCTAATATGTGCCACGAGTCGAGCGGCGTAGCGCTAACAGAATCACTGGGTATTGGTAAGGGATCTGTAACACTGGAAGATTTCTACAAGGCAGAGGTCATCATTATACTTGGCCAGAACCCAGGCACTAACCACCCGCGCATGCTCTCTGCTTTGCAAAAAGCTAAAGAGAATGGCGCTACCATTATATCTGTCAACCCGCTGCCGGAGACCGGCCTCATTAGCTTCAGTAACCCACAAACCGTAAAAGGTGCGCTGGGCATTAAAGCAAGGCTCACCGATATCTTTCTGCAAGTGAGGATAAATGGTGATATGGCGCTGCTGAAAGCCATCACTCAATTATTGATAGCTGAAGAAGAAAAGCACCCGGGTACTGTGTTCGATCATGAATTTATCAAAGAGCATACACTGGGCTATGATGAATTAATAACGAACATTAAGAAGTATGATATCAACCAACTGGCAACTGCATGTGGCATATCGCTGGAACAGATAAAAGAGACCGCTGAGGTATTAAAGAATAAAAATAAGATTATAGCCTGTTGGGCTATGGGCCTTACCCAACATAAGAATGCAGTAGATACCATAAAAGAAGTGGTGAACCTGCTACTGCTAAAAGGCAGCATTGGCAAACCTGGCGCCGGCACATGCCCTGTGCGCGGCCACAGCAATGTGCAAGGCGACCGTACCATGGGCATCTACGAAAAACCATCGAAGGCTTTCCTAGACAGGCTACAGCATACCTATGGCTTTGAGCCGCCACGCGAGCATGGCTACGATACAGTAGAATGCATACACGCCATGCACGAAGGCAAGGCCAAAGTGTTCTTCGCAATGGGCGGCAACTTCCTATCGGCAACGCCAGATACTGAATATACGGCAGAGGCGCTGCGCCGTACCAAACTCACCGTGCATGTATCAACAAAACTTAACCGCAGCCACCTGATACATGGCGAGGAGGCGCTGATACTACCCTGCTATGGCCGTAGCGATAAAGATGTGATGAATGGTAAGGAGCAGTTTATAAGCTGCGAAAATTCCATGGGCGTAGTGCAGATGTCGAAAGGTGGACTGAAGCCAATATCGGAAGACCTGCTGAGTGAGCCTGTGATAGTTACCCGCTTAGCAAAGGCTACATTTGGCAGCCGCAGCACCGTAAATTGGAACCTGTATGAAGAGCACTACGACTACATACGGAACGATATAGAATTAACCATACCTGGCTTTGACAACTATAACCAACGTGTGCGCATACCGGGCGGTTTCTACCTACCCAATTCATCGCGCGAGGGTAAATTTAGCAATACATTTACAGGTAAGGCAAATTTCAATATTGCTGATGTTACGTATCACGAATTGGCAGAAGATGAATTCATTATGATGACCATCCGCAGCCACGATCAGTTCAACACCACCATCTACGGCCTCGACGACCGCTACCGTGGTGTGCTGAATGAGCGCCGCGTAATATTTATGAATGAAAAGGATATTGCAAAAGCCGGCTTCAAAGCCAACGATGTAGTAGACCTGTATAACTACCACGAGGGTAAAGAACGTGTTGCCCGCAAGTTCATTATTATACCCTTTAGCATACCCGAACAATGCACCGCCACATACTTCCCTGAAACAAATGTGCTGGTGCCTATCAACAGTGTAGCCGATAAAAGCAATACACCTACATCAAAAATGGTAGTAATAAAAATGAGGAGGCATGAGTTTAGATAATGAATATCCTATTCATCTGCAGCCGTAATAAGCGCCGCAGTCTGACGGCTGAAGCTATATTTCGTAATCATGGACTACACCATGTAAGTTCTGCAGGCACAGAAGAAAGTGCACGCAGGCGAGTAATACAAAATATGCTAGATGCTGCGGATCTGATATTCGTAATGGAGAAACGGCATAGAGACCGCATCCTTCAAAACTTCTCTGTTAGCAAAGAAATAGTTATACTGAATATCCCCGATGAGTACGAGTATATGAATGAAGAACTTATAGCCATGCTGGAGGATATGGTCAACCCTTATCTCTAACCCTACCGCTTAAACTTCCTATTCTTATTGAATTTGCCCTTACCTCCACCTCCATGCCCGCCACGTGGTTTGCGTACTGACGGATTATAGTCGGGTCCAGGAGGAATGCCATCTGGTGGCGGCACCTTAGTTACTTCCCTGCCCATCAACGTTTCTATACGGTTGAACTTTTGCTGGTCCTGGTCGTTGATGAACGTGATAGCTGTACCCGTAGTAGCAGCACGTGCCGTGCGGCCTATACGGTGTATATAGTCTTCTGGGTCTGGCGGCACGTCGTAGTTCATCACCAGGTCTATGCCCTCTACATCTATACCACGTGATAGAACATCGGTACCAATAATAACCGGCAGTTGCCTGCTTTTGAATTGCATGAGTATATCCTCACGTTCAGCCTGCTCCAGGTCGCTATGAAATGCTTTTACCTTCATACCACCGCGAGCCAGTTCTTTATCCAGCTTCTTCACATGCTCTTTGGTAGAGGCGAAGATGATAATGCTGCTATAGTTGCCTTGTTTCAATATGCGCTTCAGCAGGGCAACTTTGTTATCATCGTCCACCATGTATGCCTGTTGCAAAATACCATCGGCTGGTTTTGATATAGCAATCGTTACTTCTGCCGGGTTATTGAGTATCATCTTAGCCAGCGTACGTATCTTAGGTGGCATTGTGGCCGAGAATAGTACTGTCTGTCTCTCTTTAGGCAGGTAGCCGATGATCTTTATAATATCATCATAAAAGCCCATATCCAGCATACGGTCGGCCTCATCAAGCACCAGGTGTTCCAGGTCATTCAACTTTACAGCGCCCGATGCCAGGTGAGAGATAAGTCTTCCAGGTGTAGCAATAATAATGTCTACGCCCTTAGTTATCGCACGCTTCTGCTGCTCCCATACCGAGCCATCGCCACCACCGTATACAGGTATGCTGCTGACGCCGGTGTAGTAGGAAAGCCCTTCTATCTGCTGGTCTATCTGCTGGGCCAGCTCTCGTGTTGGAGCAAGTATCAGGGTGTTGATGCCTTTATACTCTGTGCGTAATATCTTATCAATGATCGGCAGCACATAAGCAGCGGTTTTACCCGTCCCTGTTTGCGCGCAGGCTATCAGATCCCTGTCGTTCAGTATCAATGGTATTGCCTGTTGCTGGATAGGTGTGGGCTCTTTGAAACCCATAGTATCCAAACCATCCATCAGGTCGTATTCAAATTCAAAATCGTCGAAAGTCAATGTCGCAGTTGTATTGTGTATGTATAATGCGTAATTGGGTGAAATTAGTAAATACGTGTCGATAAAAATGCTAAAAAAGCTGACAGTGGTATGTATAGGTATATTTAGTACGATAATTATCTTTGCAGTCCTTACAAAACTTATATTTGAAAGCCATCATATATTATCTTTTACTGCCTTTAATATACCTGATCTCCCTGCTGCCCTTTCCGGTGCTGTATGGGTTTTCCAATTTTGTATATTTCATATTGTACAAGGTTATAGGCTATCGTAAAGAAGTGGTTTTGCAGAACCTGCGCAATTCTTTCCCTGAAAAGACTGAAGATGAAATAAAAACGATTTGTGATTCGTTTTACAGTTATCTATGCGATTTGTTTCTCGAAACATTCAAAACACTCACTATCAGCAAGGCAGAAATGTTGCGCCGTTGTAAAATGAACCCCGGGGCTACACAGCTATTCAATCAACTGGCAGCAGAGAACAAAAGCTTTATAATAGTAATGGGGCATTATGGCAATTGGGAATGGGCAGGTAATACCTGCAGTTTAGAAGGAAAGCACCAATTATATGTAATATATCATCCCATTAAGAACAAGTACTTTAACGATCTGATGTATAAAATGCGTACAACTTTCGGTACTAAACTGATAGCCATGCGTGATACGTTCAAGGCCATGCTATCACTAAAAGACGAATTAAATGTTACCGCCTTTATAGCTGATCAGACCCCGTCGCCTGATAACGCCTATTGGACAACCTTTCTTAATCAGGACACACCGGTATTTTGGGGTACTGAACTGATTGCTAAAAAAATTGGATATCCCGTTGTATTTGTAAGCATGCACCGCATAAAACGAGGATATTATGAGATATTTGCAGAAATGCTGATAGAAAACCCTAAAACCACCAATACGGGCGAGATATCAGAGTTACACACCCGCAGGCTCGAAAAAGACATACTCGCACAGCCGGAAATCTGGCTTTGGTCGCACCGCAGGTGGAAACATAAAAAACCGGAAACAGTATAGGTATAGTGATGACAGGAAAGGAACTCATATTAGCTACAAAAGCTTTTGCAAAAGAAAACAGGGCTACAAGCTGGCTCTTAATGCTATCAACATTATTCTTGTTGGTAGCAGGTATTACAGGCACCATTATTCTTGAAAACATATGGCTTCGCCTGGCTTGCAGCATCTTTACAGGATTGCTCATTGTGCGTATGTTCGTTATTTACCACGATCATCAGCACCATGCCATATTGAACAAATCTGTTGTTGCCGATGCTATCATGACGGCATTCGGTATCTATGTATTAGCACCCACCAGCATCTGGAAGCGTTCACACGATTATCACCACAACCACAATTCAAAACTTTTCAGCGCCAGCATTGGCTCCTACCCTATTGCATCTAAAACCAAGTTCTTGTCAATGACCCCGGCCGAGCGAAGGCTGTATCTATTCATACGTCATCCGCTTACTGTAGGCTTTGGGTATTTTACTATGTTTATCTACGGCATGTGTGTCAGCTCATTTGTCTGTGCCCCACGCAAGCATATCGATTCGCTGGTGGCGCTTGTGCTGCATATCGTATTCATTACAGCGGTTGTATGGTTTGGGGGCTGGCAAGCTTGGCTGTTCGTTATACTGATACCATACCTGATAGCTTGCGGCATTGGCTCTTACCTTTTCTATGCACAGCATAATTTCCCTACTACCACATTCTCAGGCAATAGCGATTGGAAATATGAGGCTGCCGCGATGGAATCATCAAGCTACATGTTGATGAACCCTTTTATGCAATGGGTAACCGGAAACATTGGCTACCACCATATACACCACCTCAATTCACGTATACCATTTTATAGGCTACCAGAAGCTATGGCTGCCATACCAGAATTGCAGAAAGCCAAAACAACATCGCTCAAGCCGTCAGACATAGTAGCCTGCTTTAGGCTAAAAATATGGGACCCTGAGCAAGGACGGATGACTGGGATAGACCACCTGAAAATAAATTAACATTTACTACCTACAGATTTTAGGTTAACTAAAAACAATCCTATATCTTCGATTTTCATTATTTCAATTTTTTAAAATGTCAGTAGGCACAGTTAAATTCTTTAATGAAACTAAAGGTTTTGGTTTCATTAAGCCCGACGACGGTTCGGCAGATGTTTTTGTTCACGTTACAGGTCTGATTGACCAGGTTCGTGAGAACGACAAAGTAACTTATGAAGTACAGAATGGTAAAAAAGGCGTGAACGCTGTCAACGTACAGCTAGTAAAATAAGGACCTTAAGTTATAAACATCATTACCAAGGCCACCTTTCAGGTGGCCTTATTTTTTTGTACTTTTGTGCAACATTATGAGCCGTACCTACGCCGATATGCCACTACACTATGGCCATGTTCCTGAATGGCTATACAAACGTATGGGAGCATTAGGCGTAGCTATCACCGAGGCTGTGATCTTAGAATATGGAACAAGCGGCTTTTTACAACGCATCAGCAACCCCGCATGGTTTCAGTCTCTGGGTTGTGCATTGGGTATGGATTGGCACTCCTCCGGCATCACAACTTCTGTATTAGGTGCGTTAAAGCAAACAGTCAACAAGCGCTCACACGAACTTGGCATTTATATATGCGGAGGCAAAGGAAAGCATTCCCGGAATACACCAAATGAGCTTATGAAAATTGGTGATATAACCGGGCTGGATGCTCATGCATTAGTAAGAAGCAGCAAGCTATCAGCCAAGGTAGATAATACGGCCATACAAGATGGCTACCAGATATACCTGCACTCCTTTATTGTAACCAACACAGGCGAATGGGCAGTAATACAGCAGGGGATGAATGATGATAATGGCATGGCCCGCCGCTACCACTGGCATTCACCTGCGGTGCGTACATTTATAGAAACTCCGCATACTTTCATCTACGGACACAATTGCGGGCAGATACTGAATATAACCGACAAGCAAGCCACCCCTACCAAGGCAGGCATACTACAGTTAACCAGAGAAGACCCTAATAAAATATTGAATGAAGCCAGAAGTATCACCATGCCTCGCCACCACGAAGTGCAAGCAAAAGATATAGACCTGAAAAGGCTGGGTGCGATATTAGCTGTTGCTCACGAAAAGGAGGCTCTTGATATGGAAACTTTATTATTGCTTGAAGGCCTTGGGCCACGTACACTCCAATCGCTCACGCTCGTAAGCGAAGTGATACATGGTACACCGTCAAGGTTTGATGATCCCGCACGTTTCTCTTTTGCGCATGGCGGCAAGGATGGTCATCCGTTTCCTGTGCCCACTAAGGTATATGACGAAACCATAAACACGCTGGAGCATGCAATAAACAGAGCTAAGTTGGGGCAAAACGATAAACAGGAAGCCTTAAAAAGTCTTACCAAAGCTGCTCAACGGCTTGAACAAGACTTTCAGCCAAACAACAATTTTGAAAAACTGGTGCAGGAAGAGCGAGACAACTCCTGGAAATATGGCGGGCGAACAGTATTTGGGAAAGCAGAGCCGCCTAAAAGTCCACAACTTAAACTATTCTAGGGTTGCTTTCTTTTAAAGAAGACAAAACCATTCTTTTCGCCTATTACTTCTAGTGTAGATAGCGCCTTATAAGGTTCCGCACTTATATTCTTACATGCAAAATAAGTGGGCTTGTCCACATCTCCGTATAGCAGCCACTCTTCGTCATAATACTTCGGGTTTGCTGGTGGTTTTTTATCGGTATAGAACAGGTGTGCATAGCTTTTGTAGCCCAGCACCTGCACATATACATCTTTACCCTTAAAACTCTCAAAAAACTCAATTGCCGCCCTTTGCGAGTAAGCCTCCACCTTAGGTGTAAAATGCAATACCGTCACCTGTATGATCACTAATTGCAGGCAGCATAGCACCACCATACCTGTGCGAAAGCTTTTGCGCATCATCCATACAGCAATCCATATACCAATAAGGTACACTATACCCCATATACACTCAGCATAAGACCAAGGCACATTGGCTTGCAGATTGCCTACAGCAAACTTATCATCTATGACAGGAATAAGCTTTGCTTTATAGATACCCACTAATGGCAACGCAGTTATGGTAACGGCAATAAGGCTGCCAATGATTAACAGGAATGCTTTTACTATTTTCTTTACTTCTACCCCTTCATGGCTCAGGCGGTACAGCTGCACAGCAGCCAGATAGGTAAGCGGGAAATAGCACAACGATGAATAGTGTACAATTTTGGTCTTAACTATGGTAAAAAGTATCAGCACTACCCAAAACAGTATCCACATCCAGCTGGTAAAATCCTTTTGTTGTTCACTATCTACAGAGCGCTTCCTGCTGTATTGAAACAGGAATATTGATGCAGGGAAACAACCTAACAGCAATATCACAAAATGATATAAAAGGAAACCGCCATGCCCTGCATCCTCAGTTTTAAACAGTCTTATTTGGTATACAATAAAATCCATCACCAGTGCAGGGCCGTGGTTGATGATCTCAATACCAAACCATATAGCAGTAGTTAACATAGCGGCTAAGGCTACCACAATAAAATCACGGATTTTCAATCCCCAAAAACCCTTGTTCCAGATAACATATACTATAAATGACAAACCCGCCACCAAAATAGCTACCGGCCCTTTAGTGAGCACAGCGAGGCCAAGAAACATACCTGCCAGCATAGCATACATCAAACGTTTGCTGCTATGGCGCAACATATATACCTGGTAAAATGCCAGGAATATGAACAGATTGAAAGTTGGATCGATAATACCCGACTTGAAATAGAAATGTGGCAACCAGGTAGCGGCATATAAAAGCACCCACCATGTTGCCATGCGTTCGTTCACTATCCTGCGGCCTATGTAAAACAAGCTTACAAGGGTTATTACACCTACTAATGCATTAGGGAAACGAGCTGCATATTCATTAACGCCAAACAGCTTCATCGCCAGCGCCTGCATCCAAATAAAAAGAGGTGGCTTTTCCCAAAAAGGCTGAAAATCTATCTGCACGCGCAGGTAGTCATTCGATACCAGCATTTCCCGGGCACATTCAGCAAAATTGATCTCATCCCAGTCGAACAGGTGCGCCTGCCCAAGAAAGGGAAAAAATAAGGCTGATGCAATAACGATAATAGCCGCGTAGCGAATGATTGCAGGCATGGCTAAGTGTTTGATTTTAAAAAATATCCCTTATATCGGTTCAGCAATGTTATTACCAGTACGGTAAAGATAGTCCCAATAATACTGCCTGCATAAGCATCGGCAAAAAAGTGTGCAGCCAGGTATAGGCGCGAGTAACCTACCAATAACGCCAGTGCAAAAAGCAGAACACCTATCCAACGGTAGCCCGGCTTTAGCAGTATTGCCAGAAAGCTGAACAAACAAAATGCTGCACAAGTATGCCCCGATGGAAAGCTATGTTCCATGAGCCTGTCCCATTGCGGTAATGTATGTATCCAAGGGGCCTCGTTAAAGTATTTAAGCGGGCGTGGTGCATCTACACTGCGCTTTACCATTTGAATAATGAAAGGAGGTATCACATTGGTAAGCACCGCCGCTGTAAAATACCACCAGTTGCGTAAAGATGCCATCCCCAACAATACCAGCAGCAATACAGCCGATAAAGCGCCCTCACCCATATAGGTAGTGTACTGCATCAGCACATCTGCCGTTGGGGTATGGCGGCCATTTACTGCTTCAAACAGTATTCTGTTATCATAGGTCATTAGTGCAATACCTCCCCCTATTACCCATAGTATAAAGGGTATAAAAAAGTATGGGTTGTATGAAGTAAATGGCTTTTGTTTCAAAAAAACAGTTATTTGGCTTTTACAAATACACTCTTTACGGCAACCCATTTGCGCAAATACCACTCCTTGTTGAAGATCTGCGCATCATTACGGGCTTTATTAATGAGAAATATGGCTATTGGCATTAGTGTCACTGTAGCCATCCACATACCCATCCAGGCATTTACAGTACCTGTTTTAGATAGTTTCTCGCCCGACATGGATATGATATGGAATATTACAAAGAAGCCTACTGCTATTACCAACGGCATACCTAGCCCACCCTTACGGATAATTGCGCCTAATGGTGCACCGATGAGAAACAGCAGTACGCAAGCAAACGAAAGTGTGAACTTCCTATGCCACTCAACATTATACTTCAGGTAACTGTCATTTTGCAACTTATTGTCCACTGCTGTCACAGCCAGCATGCCTTCAGCATTCCGTACGTGAGTTTGTGCAAGCGTTGCTACTTTTGTTCTTAATGTGTCATTCACTACATCCAGAAAGCTACCCTTATATTGCTTGGGCTGGATAGTTACTTTCGCTATTTTATCTGTAAGTTCTTTCTTCGAATTGCCCGAACTGGCGATGGTAACATAAGGGCCCACATACACATTCACATTGCCATATAACCGCTGCTGGTACCTGCCCATGCTATCAATACGTTCATTCAGTTGACCAATGTCCATCATCTGGTAAGCATCCTTAAACAACTCCTCATTGGTACGGCTCACTTTGAACGACGACAGATCGAACACCTTATCCCACTGCTTAAAGTGCATACGGGTTTGCTGATAAGGTTGTTCTCCACCTTTCGACACACTCTCCGCATAACGCCAGCCATCCTTTAGCCTGAATATCAGGAAGCGCTTATCCGGCGAAGGGAACATCTCACCTTCTTTGGCCAGCACCACTTTATCATTACCCTGGCCCGAGCTATGATCGTAAATGATGATGTTGCGTATATGGCGGCCATCATTGTCTTTGTACCCAACCCTTATCAGGAAGTTGCTGATGTCTTTATTGAACTGGCCAGCACGTATATTGAATGCAGGCTTTGAGTTGCGCAGGTCGTAAAGCAGCGATAGTGCCTTCAGGTTGGCAAAAGGTATTACCCTATTGTTGAACAAGAATGCGCCAAAGCCAATGAAGATAATGAATATGAGCAGCGGCCTCATAAAGCGCAGCAATGATATGCCGGCTGATTTTATGGCTACCAGCTCAAAGTTCTCACCCATGTTGCCAAAGGTCATAATAGAGGCCAGCAGTATACCCAGCGGCAGCGCCATAGGCACCATCGTGGTCGACATGTAAAAAAGCAATTGGATGATCATCCATGTACCCAGGCCTTTACCCAATAGCTCATCCATATACAGCCAGAAAAACTGCATAACCAGCACAAATAGGGTAACGAAAAAGGTGACGATGAAAGGCCCTATAAAGCTTCGGAGAATGAGTATGTCCAGTTTTTTTATCAAGAGCCAGTCGTTGTATATAATGTGCAGTGCAAACCTACGCAAAAACGGCGCTTTTTGGTAATGCCACACACATGGATTAACTTTTTATTGCAACGCAAAAAAATACCCGCTATACATAGCGGGTATGAAATTATTTCAGGCTGTCCTTAGCTGCCTATCCTGTGCTTCAGGTCGCCTACCTGTGTGTTCCACAGTCGCTCCTGGTCTTTCAGGTCACCTTTATCTGCAAAATCAGTGATCTTCAATATCGTTTCGTTGGTTATCGGGCTTTGTTCAATCCGAAACTCAAAAAATTCATCATCATTGTAGTAGTCCCAACGATATTGAATGAACTCATTCTCCGTAGCTTCTACCACCTCGGCAGTATCTACAGAGCCGTTCCAGCTAAAATAAAAGGTTTGGTCGCGCTGGTCCACCTTATCGGCAAACCACTCTTGCAAGCCTACTGGAGTAGAAAGGAACTCATATAGGATAGACGGCGAACAGCGTACGGGAAACTCCAGAGAGTACATTACTTTTTTCTTCATCGATTGGTTGTATTCGGCTTAAACAAGCTCTCAGGGTGCAATAATAAAAAAATGAATGAACAATCAAAATTTTATTCGCCGGTTAAAATATAAATAATCCTAAGAACATAGCCAAATAAGGTTTTTAGCCTGTTAATAATTCCTTAATTTTTTTTGGGTTGAATTGCGTTGACCCTTAGATTTGCCATAACAATGTCAATTATTGCTCATTCACAACATTTTTAGCCTCTATTGTCAAACCAAATTAATTGTTGCCTATGTCCATGCGTCAGTTAAAAATCACCAAGTCGATCACCAATCGCGAGAGTCAGTCACTTGAGAAGTATTTGCAGGAGATCGGTAAAGTAGATTTGATTACCCCCGAAGAAGAGGTACAGCTCGCCATCCGTATCAAAGAAGGCGATCAGCGTGCACTCGAAAAGCTTACTAAAGCGAACCTCAGGTTTGTGGTTTCAGTAGCTAAGCAGTATCAGAATCAGGGCCTCTCTTTGAGCGATCTGATAAACGAAGGAAATCTGGGCCTTATTAAAGCCGCCCAACGCTTTGACGAAACACGTGGTTTCAAATTCATTTCTTATGCAGTATGGTGGATTCGCCAATCAATACTGCAGGCTTTGGCAGAGCAATCTCGTATTGTACGCCTGCCGCTCAACAAAGTTGGTCTTTCTAACAAGATCAGCAAAGCATACTCTCAGCTTGAGCAGGAGTATGAGCGCGAGCCATCTACAGAAGAACTGGCAGAGCTGCTGGACATCGGCACCGAAGAGGTAGAAACTACCCTGGGTGTTGCAGCACGCCACGTATCTGTTGACGCTCCGTTTGTGGATAGCGAAGACAATACACTGCTGGATGTACTGGAAAATCCAAATTCAGATTCAGCAGATTCAGAACTTGCACACTACGATTCGCTCCGCTGCGAAATAGAGCGCTCTCTGAGCACTTTAACTGATCGCCAGCGCGATGTTATCAAACTGTACTTTGGCATCAGTGTTGAGCATCCTATGAGCCTTGAGGACATAGGTGAGAAGTTCTCCCTTACACGCGAGCGCGTGCGCCAGATCAAAGACAAAGCAATCACTAAGCTGCGCACGGCAAGCCGTTGCCAGTTGCTGAAGTCTTACTTAGGAAACTAGGCTTTTTGGTTAAACATAACAGAACAAAGCCCCGCCAATTGGCGGGGCTCTTGTTTTTTAGTATATCTTGCTAATGCTTATTGCATTGATTTAGCGTCTTTCAAAAACTGCTCCAGGCCCAGGTCGGTCAGCGGATGTTTCAGCAAGCCCAGGATAGATGACAATGGGCAAGTGCATACATCAGCGCCAGCCTCGGCACAACGCACAATATGCAACGGGTTGCGGATAGACGCAGCCAACACCTCGGTCATAAAGCCCTGAGAATTGTAAATGCTCACGATCTGCTCTATCAATTGCACACCATCCCAGCTGCTATCGTCAATACGACCTATAAAAGGTGATACGAAGGTAGCACCGGCCTTTGCAGCCAATATAGCCTGGCCTGCAGAGAATACCAGCGTACAGTTAGTTTGTATACCGTTATCCGTAAACCATTTGATAGCTTTAATACCGTCTTTTATCATAGGTATCTTCACTACTATATTTTTATGGATAGCAGCCAGCTTCTTACCTTCTGCAACCATTTCGTCAAATGTAGTACTCAGTACTTCGGCACTTACAGGGCCATCTACCATTTCGCAAATGGCTTTATAATGTTCTGCTATTGCTGCCTCGCCCTTGATGCCTTCTTTTGCCATCAGGCTAGGGTTAGTAGTTACTCCATCCAGTATGCCTAGGTCATTTGCTTCTTTGATCTGCGCAAGATTGGCTGTATCGATAAAAAATTTCATAGAATATTATTTCGGTTGCAAAAATAACCAAATAAGCGAGCGGGCAACCTTGTGTGGGAAAATTTATCCGAAACGGACAAAAAGAAAAAAAACCTGGCAAGTTACTCATATCGCACCGCTACAACCGCCCACCCTTGCTACATTCCTGTCCTGGGGGATTCAGCAGGAGCTGGTCGTATAAGACCTGCCAGGGCGGCAAAGGTATACAAATATTTCTTCCGCCAAAAACTAAATGTAGATTTCATTAAAAATAAATAGACGCTATATAAGCGGCTATCATTTCTATAGCAATTTAAATCTTCTACATCTTGCTTACCGTTATGAAGCCGGCCTGCATATTATCATTGTATCGTACTATGTACATACCTGCAGGTAGTGCATTGATGTTGAATATAGTAACATCCTTATCTACCGACTTTGTTTCTAATACTGCGCCCACTGCATTACAAATACTCATTCGCGCATTCGTGGCCATCTTAGTTAGCTTAACATGTATCGTATTGCTTGCCGGGTTAGGATATACAGTCATTTCAGCCTGTTTGATAGGGTTATTGGCTACACCGGTTGTTGGGGGTGGGTCTCCTCCTCCATCACCAACAAGGCCGTATTCCCAATAATCATTTACAAGAGTACCGGAAGAGTCCATTCCACCACCAATGTATATTTTGTTACCTATTACCGTGGCTGATACGTGTGACAGTCTCTTAGGCAGTGGCAACCCGGTAGACCATGCATTGGTCGCTTCATCATATATGTAGTGGGTGTTTGTTACGTCCTGTGCGTTATGCGTTTTAAAGCCTCCAAAATAATGGATCTTACCTTGATAGGCTACTGCACAACCTGCAAATCGCTGTTCTGGCAGCGGAGCCTTTGTACTCCAGGTATTAGTAGTGGTATTGTACTGCAGGGTATAATCGTACAGCGTAGTACGGCTATCATTCGCACCGCCTGCCACATACATATTGCTACCCAATGCGGCACCACCCAGGTCTTGCGCCATCCCGTATGGGGCCGATGCATTGGTAGACCATGAATTTGTTGCCGGGTCATATACTTCCAGCGTGTTAAACTGGCCGGGGTATCCACATGTTATAAATATCTTGTTGCCAATTACAGCGCCACTTACCAGTCCACGGCTGGTAGGCATGGTGGCTTTCTGTGTCCACGCATTAGCTATTGGGTCATATTCCTGTACAAAGTTTACCCCTTGGCTTCCATTCCAGCCACCTACCACATATATCTTTCCATTCACCTCACCGGCAAATGCTTCTGTTACAGCATAAGGAAGCGGTTGTAATGTAAACCAGGCATTAGTTGCCACATCATATACCTGGGCAATATTCTGAACGGCAATCATATCACTACCACCAAAGATGTATACTTTGTTGTTGAGCGTAACACTATTGAAAGCATAACGCACAGACGGCAAATTGGTCTTAGGTGTGTAGGTATACGTTTGTGCTTGAGATAATAGTGGTGCCGAAATGCAGAGTAGCAATGCCAGAAGTGATCTTTTCATTTTTAATAGGGGATTTATTTACTATAGAGATAAAGATATAAAAAAAGCCACTATATAGTGGCTAAAAACTTAATTTTAAACTAGAACAATGTTACGACTTGGCTAATTCACCTTTCAAAAAGTCTATCACCTTTACTTCTGTAGCATCTACATTCCGCAGGTCTGCCAGCTCTACCGATACCCAGTCGGTGAGATGAATCAGATAAAATACACGCTCCCAGTAGCTCCTACCTTTCGAGTAAATTTCAAGGATGTTAGGCGTGCATTTTTTGAATACTTTCTTATTGATTTCCATACGTAGTTGCACACGCTCATAATCATCTTCATTGCGCAGCAGTACTACTACCCTGCTAGCATCTTTATCGCGCCAGCCTACCAGTTCATTGTGGTTCATTTCGGGTATTGCATGGTGCCAGCAAAGCATCTTGCCATTCTCGTTTATCTGCTGGCGAAAACGTACTGCTACACCTTCCATATCAGCTGCAGAATAAATAACGGGTGTTTTATCCATCAGCTTTTTAGCTATTGTCTTCGCCTTCTTTTGTATGTCCTTTGTTTCGGTATCCAGCAGTTTTATCGAAGTCTTAATGTCTTTGCTGCAATTATCTTTCAGCAAGCCAAAATGATGTAAAGAAAACAACACTTGCACCATAGAATAGCCAATACATGCGCGTGGTGGCATACCGGCTGGCAATAGTATACAATCAATTTTCTTTTTACGCGCTATCTCCGCTACTTTGCCACCCGATGTGATGCACACCACAGTTGCCTTCATTTTTAAAGCATGCTGTAGTGCCGCAACAGTTTCTTCGGTATTGCCTGAGTATGAGGATACGATCACCAGCGATTTGCTGCTGATAAATGCTGGTAGAAAATAATCTTTATTTACAATGAAAGGGATGGCCAGTTTGTCAAACACATAATTCTGTATGATTGAACCTCCAATACCACTGCCACCAAGGCCGGTAAGCACTACATTTGTAAACTCTTTTTTAGAGGCTACAAACTTATAATTTTGGGCTATTATTAATGCTTCCTGAAGCTGTGTAGAAAAATCCGCTATTAATTGCTTCATCATATTTTTTTTCGATGGCCAAACATAATGAAACTGGCATAAAAGGCGAACAAATAGCCGAAAAGTTTTTGCTAAATAATGGTTATAATATATTGCACCGCAATTGGTGCCATGGCAAAAAAGAAGTGGATATCATAGCTGAGCGGGCAGGCACACTCATCTTCATAGAGGTTAAAACCCGCTCAGGCAGCGCATTTGGCTACCCCGAAGACGCTGTAGGCACTACTAAAACCAGCTACCTAAAGGCAGCGGCAGAGGCTTTTATGGATGAATACCCAATGTATACCCGGATACAGTTCGATGTCATCAGTATAATGCTGGCCAATGGGCAAGTGCAAGAAATAACGCATTTTGAAGATGCGTTTTATTAATTGTCATTAATTGGCTGTATCCTTTCATTTACAGATATTTGAGAGATATGGGCATACCATCATCTTATGTTATCATCGTAATGCTAAGTGGCATTGTGATACTAAGCTACCTGTTCAACTTGCTCAGCCAGAAGACCAGGATACCTTCGGTACTGCTGCTTATTGCCACCGGCGTTGGTATCAACTATTTCTCGGGCATTTATGGCTATACCTACATCGCGGTCAATAAGTTGGTAAAGATATTAGGTGCTATAGGCCTTATCATGATCGTACTTGAAGCTGCACTGGATCTCACCGTCAGCCGGAAAAAGATATCACTCATACGCAATTCATTCTCTTCAGCGCTTGTCATATTCGTTATATCTGCCGTAGGTATTGGTGTTACTATCATGCAGTGGCTGCATGTGCCTTTCGAGAGCGCATTTTTGTATGCCATTCCACTCAGTATCATCAGTAGTGCCATAGTAATACCCAGCACCAGCCACCTGCCTGTGCTGAAGAAAGAGTTTATCATTTACGAGTCTTCTTTTTCTGATATACTGGGCATCTTGTTGTTCAACTATATGTTGATGAAAGATGTGCTCAGCCTGCAGGCAGGGCTTCATTTCGTCACCAATCTACTGTTAGCGGTACTTATATCTGCATTAGCGACACTGCTCCTACTATATATACTAGCTGCAGCTACTGTCAAAACAAGATTTTTCCTGCTCTTTGCAATATTATCGCTGGTATATGCCCTGGGCGAAATGATACATTTGCCATCACTGCTCATTGTTCTTGTCTTTGGCATGGTACTCAACAATAGCTCGCTGGTAATAAAAGGGCCTTTTCTTACCAAATGGATAAAAACAGATAAGCTTGATGGCGTACTCGACTTTTTGAAAACCATCACAGCTGAGACTTCATTCCTTATCCGCACATTCTTTTTCATCATATTCGGCTATACTATCGACCTCAGTATCTTCCTCAGCAACGAGGTTTGGATACTCGGAAGTCTGATAGTAGCCATTCTGCTTTTCGTCCGTTTCTTATACCTCAAATTCATCTTAAAAACCAGTCTATTCCCCGAGCTCTTCCTTATGCCTCGTGGCTTGGTTACCATACTACTATTCTATAGCATCCCCTCAGAAAAAAGCCTTGGTACTTTTAATGAAGGAATACTCCTTTTCGTAGTTGTAGTTACTAGCTTGCTAATGATGTTCGGCCTGATTTTCTTCCGGAAGAAAGAGTTACCTAAAGAGTCTACAATAGAAATTATTTGAAATTAAATAATTATATTAATGCATATCTTTAGATCAAACTCAACTTATCTATGAAAAAACTACTTGTTATTTCTGGTAGTCTGCTTGTATTTGCAGCCAGCTGTAAAGAGCCTGAAACTAAAACGGAAACAACTCAAGTTGATACGGCTAGTGTCAAACAAACCACCGCAGAAGCTTCTACTCCACCAATGGACTCTGCAGCTATAGCTAAAGCATGGATAGATTTTGCCACCCCGGGCGACATGCACAAAATGATGGCTAAATCAGACGGCAGCTGGGCTACTGAAACAAAAATGTGGATGGAATCAGGTAAAGAACCAACAGTAAGCACAGGCACAGCAACCAATAAAATGATATTAGGTGGGCGATATCAGCAGTCTTCTTATAAAGGCACTATAGAAGGTATGCCATTTGAAGGTACTGCTACCAGCGGTTATGATAATGCTAAAAAACTATTTGTAAGCACTTGGGTAGATAACATGGGCACCGGCATTATGACTATGGAAGGCACTTACGATGAGACTAGCAAAACTATGAATATGAAAGGCAAACAAACGGACTGCACCACAGGCAAAGACATGGAAGTACGTGAAGTTCAAAAATGGCTGGACGATAACACCATGGTGATGGAGATGTACATGACGCAAGGCGGCCAGGAAATGAAGACGATGGAAATAACCCACAAGCGGAAATAGTAACTACACAGACAAAAATAAAAATAGGGATGATCTAATCATCCCTATTTTTATTCAGTGTACTGCGCAATGCTAATTAATTAATGCTAGTTGCGTATGTAGCAAAAAAAACGCCCCGCTGTTTAGCGAGGCGTTTGTAAAGAATATGGCAGCTACCTACTCTCCCGGAATGATACCAGTACCATCGGCCATGAGGGGCTTAACTTCTCTGTTCGGAAAGGGAAGAGGTGAACACCCTCGGCAATACCACCATAAGACGGTTTGTCGGTTTGTAAATCGACTAATAATATCGACATAATGGGAAGAAAACAATATTTATAAGAAGAGCTATATACTTCCGTAGAAGTATAATAAAGTTAAAGCTTACGGGCAATTAGTACTACTCGGCTTTGATGTTACCACCTTTACACCTGTAGCCTATCAACGTCATCGTCTATAACGGCCCTTAAAAGTAAACTCATCTTGTGGAAGGTTTCGCGCTTAGATGCTTTCAGCGCTTATCCTGGCTGTGCATAGCTACTCGGCACTGCACCTGGCGGCACAACCGATACACCAGCGGCACATACGATCCGGTCCTCTCGTACTAAGATCATGTCCACGCAATTTACTAACGCCCACCACAGATAGGGACCGAACTGTCTTGCGACGTTCTGAACCCAGTTCACGTGCCACTTTAATCGGCGAACAGCCGAACCCTTGGGACCTTCTCCAGCCCCAGGATGTGACGAACCGACATCGAGG
>Ga0065704_10000129_pt1 | contig 26657 bp, 29 predicted proteins | sample SwiRhicommuniRL2_FD_59091 | JGI IMG/M metagenome (GOLD analysis project Ga0065704, IMG submission 59091) | Switchgrass rhizosphere bacterial communities from Rose Lake, Michigan, USA - RL2 v2 (version 2) | ecosystem: Host-associated > Plants > Roots > Rhizosphere > Soil | place: East Lansing, MI | reverse complement strand
CGTACCCTACACTCTTACGCAAAATCACAGGCCACTTCCCATGAGCAAAGTTAAGCAACAGGATGTTGATCAGCTGATCGCCCTCGTTGGCGGCAGCGACAATATCGCGATGGTGACTCACTGCATTACGCGTCTTCGTTTTGTCCTCAATGACCCGTCCAAAGCCGACCCGAAAGGTCTCGAAGCCCTGCCGATGGTCAAAGGCTGCTTCACCAACGCCGGTCAGTTCCAGGTGGTTATCGGGCCGGAAGTGGATGATTACTACAAAGTTCTGATCGCCAGCACCGGTAAAAGTGCGGCCGGAAAAGAACAGGCAAAAGTTGCCGCCCGCCAGAATATGAGCTGGTTTGAGCGCAGCATTTCTCACTTTGCGGAAATCTTTTTCCCGCTGTTACCGGCGCTGATCAGCGGCGGTTTAATTCTCGGTTTCCGCAATGTTATCGGCGAAATTCCGATGAGCGGCGGCCAGACGCTGGCGCAGATGCACCCGATGTGGCAATCCATTTACGACTTCCTCTGGCTGCTTGGCGAAGCCGTGTTTATGTTCCTGCCGGTGGCGGTGTGCTGGTCGACGGTCAGAAAAATGGGCGGCACCGAAATCCTCGGGATTGTGCTTGGCATAACGCTGGTATCGCCGCAACTGATGAACTCCTACAACCTCGGGCAGCAAATCCCTGAAGTATGGAATTTCGGCTGGTTCACCATCGAAAAGGTCGGTTATCAGGCGCAGGTCATTCCTTCCGTTCTCGCCGGTATGGCGCTGGCGATGATCGAAAATGGCCTGAAACGCATCGTGCCTAATTATCTGTATCTGGTGATTGTGCCCGTCAGCTCGCTGATTATTGCCGTATTCCTGGCGCACACGCTGATCGGGCCGTTTGGCCGCATGGTGGGCGACGGCGTGGCTTTCGCGGTGAAATTCATCATGACCGGCAGCCTCGCACCCATCGGTGCCGCGCTGTTTGGTTTCCTCTATGCGCCACTGGTCATCACCGGCGTGCATCAGACCACCCTTGCCATCGATATGCAGATGGTGCAAAGCACCGGCGGAACCCCGGTGTGGCCGCTGATCGCCCTGTCCAATATTGCGCAAGCCGCTGCGGTCGTCGGCGTGATTATCGTCAGCCGCAAACATAATGAGCGCGAGATCTCCGTGCCCGCAGCGATATCCGCGTTCCTCGGCGTAACCGAACCGGCGATGTACGGCATCAACCTGAAATACCGCTTCCCGATGCTGTGCGCGATGATCGGCTCAGCGTTTGCCGGCCTGATTTGCGGCCTGTTCCACGTCACGGCCAACGGCATCGGCGTCGGCGGCTTACCGGGTATTTTGTCCATCAAACCGCAGTTCTGGAGTATTTACGCACTGGCCATGCTGGTGGCGATCGTGGTGCCGATTATCCTGACCGTGCTGGTTTATCAGCGGAAAGCCCGCCGGGGTGAACTGGCAGTGGTGTAAGACATTCAAGAAGGAAAATGGAATGAACAGCGAATTGCCGTGGTGGAAAAACGGNGTGATTTACCAGATTTATCCCAAGAGTTTTCAGGACACCACGGGCAGCGGCACCGGTGATATCAACGGCATCACACAGCGCCTGGATTACCTGAAAACCCTTGGCGTTGATGCGATATGGCTGACNCCGNTGTACCTGTCGCCGCAGATTGATAACGGCTACGACGTGGCCGATTACTGCGAGATTGACCCGGCTTACGGCACGCTCGAAGACTTTGAACGGCTGACTGCAGAAGCGCATCAGCGTGGGATCCGCATCGTGATGGATATGGTGTTTAATCATACCTCGACGCATCACGAGTGGTTCCGCCAGTCGCAGGATGCGGGCAGCCCGTTCCGGCCTTTCTATATCTGGCGTGATGGGGCAACGGAGGGCGGACCGCCGAATAACTGGCGATCCAAATTCGGTGGCGGTGCCTGGCAATGGCACGAAACCAGCGGCCAGTATTACCTGCATCTGTTCGCCACCGAGCAGGCCGATCTGAACTGGGAATACCCGCCGGTGCGCGAGGCGCTGAAAAAAGTCTGCCAGTTCTGGGCGGATAAGGGCGTCGACGGGCTGCGTCTGGACGTGATCAATCTGGTGTCGAAACAACAGGATTTCCCGACCGACGATGCCGGTGATGGCCGGCGTTTTTACACCGACGGTCCGCGTATTCATGAGTTCTTACAGGAATTCAGCCGTGACGTATTTAAGCCGCTGGGGCTGATGACCGTCGGCGAAATGTCTTCAACGAAGCTGGAGCATTGTCGCCGCTACGCCGCCAATGACGGCAGCGAACTGTCGATGACCTTTAACTTCCATCACCTGAAAGTCGATTATCCGAACGGTGAAAAATGGGCCGATGCACCGCCGGATTTCGTGCAGCTCAAGCAGATTTTCCGCGAGTGGCAGCAGGGAATGCACGGTCACGCCTGGAATGCGCTGTTCTGGTGTAATCACGATCAGCCGCGCATTGTGTCGCGCTTTGGCGATGAAGGCGCGCTGCGCACGACGTCAGCCAAAATGCTGGCAATGGTGCTGCACGGCCTGCAGGGTACGCCGTATATTTATCAGGGCGAGGAAATCGGCATGACCAATCCGGGCTTTGAACATCTCGAACAATATCGCGATGTGGAAAGCCTGAATATGTTTGCCGAACTGAAAACTGACGGGCGCAGCAACGAAGAGCTGTTGCGCATTCTGGCGAAGAAATCGCGGGACAACTCACGTACGCCGATGCAGTGGAATGCCGGGGAACAGGCCGGATTTACTTCCGGCACGCCGTGGATTTCCGTCAGCCACAACGCGCAGGACATCAATACCGAACAGGCACTCGCGGATAAAGACTCGGTATTTTATCTGTATCAGCAACTGATCCGCCTGCGCAAAACGCTGCCGGTTCTGACCGATGGCGATTATCAGGATTTGCTGCCGGAACATCCGCAGTTGTGGTGTTATACCCGTCAGGCGTCAGGCAAAACCTTGCGCGTGGTGGCAAACCTGAGCGGGCAGGAGCAGACACTTACGCTGGCAGAATTAGATGGCAACACGCTGCTGAGTAATTACGCCTCGCCTGCCATTTCCGGCACGCTTCGTCCGTACGAATGTCTCTGGCAACTCGCCGGATAGTCTGAATTTCCCCTTCTGTCGGGTCGGTCACAGTCGTGGCTGACCCGTTTATTTTGTATGCATCCCCTTATAAAACAACAGGCAAAATTCAGGCCAGAATTTACATTTGGTCATCAATTCCTCCGCCGAAAAAATTCTTTGTTTCAGGTCAATAAAATGAGAATTAACGCTCGCGTAGATCCTACATCTAGTGTGTATAGTACACACCAAACCCAATATATAGCGGTTTTCCGCAAATGCCACACAACCGGCCTGTAAGCCTTGTGGGGCGCGGGATCCGCCCAAAAGGAGTATCATTGTGAAGGCAGACAGACAGGAAACCGTACCCGCAAAATCCACCAAAATGCAGCCCATCGTGATTAAGCGGGATGGTTGTCAGGTCCCTTTCGATGAAGTTCTGATCAAACAAGCGGTGCAACGCGCAGCCGAAGCCGCCGGTATCGACAGCATTGGTTATTGCGCGCAGGTTGCCCGTATTGTGGCAGAGAATCTGCAAGATCAGGCGCGTGTCGATATCCATGAAATTCAGGATGCGGTTGAAAACCAGCTGATGGCGGGGCCGCACAAGAAACTGGCGCGTGCCTATATTGAATACCGCCATGACCGCGACGTGAAACGCGAAATGCGCGGACGCCTGAATCAGGAAATCCGTGGTCTGGTTGAGCAAAGCAATATGGCGCTGCTCAACGAAAACGCCAACAAAGACAGCAAAGTTATCCCGACCCAGCGCGATTTACTCGCCGGGATTGTGGCCAAGCATTACGCCAAACAGCATATTTTACCCCGTGACGTGGTGCTGGCGCATGAACGCGGGGAAATTCACTATCATGATCTGGATTATTCGCCGTTCTTCCCGATGTTTAACTGCATGTTGATCGACCTGAAAGGCATGCTGAATCACGGTTTCAAAATGGGCAATGCCGAAATTGACACGCCAAAGTCGATTTCAACGGCAACCGCCGTCACCGCACAGATTATCGCGCAGGTCGCCAGCCACATTTACGGCGGCACCACCATTAACCGCATCGACGAAGTGCTGGCGCCGTTTGTTACCGCCAGCTTCAACAAACATCGTCAGACCGCTGAAGAATGGCAGATTGCCGATGCCGAAGCGTTCGCCCGTAACCGTACCGAGAAAGAGTGTTATGACGCATTCCAGTCGCTGGAATATGAAGTCAATACGCTGCACACCGCCAACGGCCAGACGCCGTTTGTTACCTTCGGTTTCGGTCTCGGCACGTCGTGGGAATCACGCCTGATCCAGCAGTCTATTTTGCGTAACCGCATTGCCGGGCTGGGTAAAAACCGCAAAACCGCCGTCTTCCCGAAACTGGTGTTTGCCATCCGCGACGGCCTGAACCATAAAACCGGCGATGCCAATTACGACATCAAGCAACTGGCTCTCGAATGCGCCAGCAAGCGCATGTATCCGGACATTCTTAATTATGATCAGGTGGTGAAAGTCACCGGTTCCTTCAAAACCCCGATGGGCTGCCGCAGTTTCCTGGGCGTTTACGAAGAGAACGGCGAAATGATCCACGAAGGCCGCAACAATATCGGTGTGATCAGCCTGAACCTGCCGCGTATCGCGCTGGAAGCCAAACGCGATGAAGCGGCGTTCTGGACACTGCTCGACGAGCGTTTATTGCTGGCGAAAAAAGCGCTGATGACCCGCATTGCGCGTCTCGAAGGCATCAAGGCCCGCGTTGCGCCGATCCTGTACATGGAAGGCGCCTGCGGTGTGCGTCTGAAAGCCGACGACGATATTTCCGGCATCTTCAAAAATGGTCGTGCGTCGATTTCACTCGGCTACATCGGCGTGCATGAAACCATTAACGCGCTGTTCGGCGATCAGACCCACGTGTTCGATGCCAGTCAGTTACGCGAAAAAGCCGTGGCGATTGTCGCCCGCCTGAAAGCCGCCACCGACAGCTGGAAAGACGAAACGGGTTACGGCTTCAGCCTGTACAGCACGCCGAGCGAAAACCTGTGCGACCGTTTCTGTCGTCTGGATAAAGCCGAATTCGGCCTGGTGGCCGGTGTCACCGATAAAGGTTATTACACCAACAGCTTCCATCTTGACGTCGAGAAGAAAGTCAATCCGTATGAAAAACTCGATTTCGAAGCACCGTATCCGCCACTGAGCAACGGCGGGTTCATCTGCTACGGCGAATACCCAAACCTGCAGCACAACCTGAAAGCGCTGGAAGACGTGTGGGATTACAGTTACACCCGCGTGCCGTATTACGGTACCAATACGCCAATCGATGAATGCTACGACTGCGGCTATACCGGTGAATTCGAATGCACCAGCAAAGGCTTCACCTGCCCGAAATGTGGCAATCACGAGCCTTCCCGCGTGTCGGTCACCCGCCGCGTGTGCGGTTATCTCGGCAGCCCGGATGCACGTCCGTTTAACGCCGGTAAGCAGGAAGAAGTGAAGCGCCGGATAAAACATCTGGGTAACGGTCAGCTGGGTTAATATTTTGAGATTCCATCAATATTATCCAATCGACGTAGTGAACGGGCCGGGAACACGCTGCGTGCTGTTCGTTTCCGGCTGCGTCCACGAATGCCGCGGGTGCTATAACAAAAGCACCTGGCGGCTGGATTCCGGCAAACTCTTTACGCAGGAAGACGAAGACCGCATCATCGCCGATCTGCAAAACACGGTGATCCCGCGTCAGGGTTTGACGCTCTCCGGCGGCGATCCGCTGCATCCGCAAAATCTGTCGGCGGTGCGCCAGTTGTTAGTGCGCGTACAGGCGGAATGCCCTGGCAAAGATGTGTGGATGTGGACAGGTTATACGCTCGGGGAACTGAGCGCTGAACAGCAGGAAGTCACCGCGTTAATCAACGTGCTGGTCGACGGGAAGTTCGTGCAGGAACTGAAAGACCCGTCGCTTATCTGGCGTGGCAGCGGCAATCAGGTGATTCATTATTTGCGTTAATGCTTTCAGAGGGGAAATCACTCCCCTCACTTTTCTAAAATGCACGCTGATAATCAGAAAACGAACCATGTTCTTCGACGTATTTATTTATCGCCTCAATTCCTTTTTGATTTTCACGCCTCCATTTCTGCGCAGGTGTTTCGGGTATTAACGTAACAGGTAAATCGTTGAATTCACGATTGAGTGCTTCTGACATACAAAGTCCTTTTGTAATTAATGTTTAAAAATACATCCGACAACCAGAGTGTAATTTGTACTGTTCATCCCGTAAATCCCCCTCTTTCATTCCTGCGGGACGTCTTCCAACTCTTCATTTTCACACCAGTGCTTTCCCACCGATTTCAATGTGGGTGATATGCAAATCCGCGCTCGCCAGCATGTTGACCAGCATATCAATACTGAATACTGAGATTTTACCGCGTACCAGATCCGATATGCGTGGCTGAGTGACTCCGAAAAACTTCGCAGCCTGAGCCTGAGTCATTTTGTTCTTTTCGATATGTGCAGTAAGAACCATCATTAATTTAGAGCGTATTTTCATATTCTCAGCTTCCTGGGGCGTTTCTTCGATGGCATCCCAGATATTGTCAAAACTCTGAATCATTTTTCCTCCGGCTTACTTCTGATTTATAGCGTTTTTTAGCCAGCTCCAGATCATGATGATTCGTGGCCTGGGATTTTTTCTGAAAGCAGTGCAGCACATAAATGGCTTCTTTAAATTTGGCGATATACAAAATCCGGTAGATACGCTCCGTATCTTTAATCCGTAATTCGCGCACCCCCATCCCTACATCCGGCATGGGTTTCCAGTCAAAAGGCATTTCCCCATGTTGCACCCGATGTAACTGGTACCCTGCTTCCCGACGAGCCTGCAAGGGAAAACGCTGTAAATCCGCCAAACTGCCGTCGACAAAGAAAATCCTTTTCATCATACCTTCCTGAATGAAATATACAAAAATTTATATAATAGAACAAAAGATCGCCTTGCTAAATTTCGGTATCCGCCGCGCCGGAGAAATGTAATTCCCTCCTGATAGCCCGTAAATCCCCCGCTTTCATTCCTGCGGGACGTCTTCCAACTCTTCACTTTCCTGCAACCAGACCTTCACCCAATTGTCACTTAGCGCGCCCAAGATGATGCCAACGCCACACTGAGGTTTGCATCATGACCCTTTCATACCGCTTTCAAATTTCCCCTGCTACTGCCCGTTTCTACTGCGCGAGGTATTTATTGTGATGAACTTATCTAGACATCCGACCAGTCACGCCAGGGTGTATCAGCAAATCGCTGCCGAGCTGGAACAGGAACTGCGTAACGGTTACCGCTGCGGCGATTATCTGCCGCCGGAACAACAACTTGCCGAACGTTTTCAGGTAAATCGCCATACGCTGCGCCGTGCGGTGGATGAACTGGTGGATCGCGGCTGGCTGCAACGCAGGCAGGGCATTGGCACGCTGGTGCTGATGCGTCCTTACGATTATCCGCTGCATTCGCAGGCGCGGTTCAGCCAGAACCTGCTGGATCAGGGCAGCCATCCGACCAGCGAACGTCTGCTGGCGGTGCTGCGTCCGGCGACCGATCACGTCGCGGCGGCGCTGTCACGGCAGGAAGGCGACACAATTATTCACCTGCGTACGCTGCGCCGCGTTAACGGCGTGCCGGTCTGTGTGATTGACCACTATTTGCCCGATCTCGACTGGTGGCCTGCATTGCAAAATTTCCATAACGGCTCGCTGCACGATTTTATCCGTGAAGAAATTAAGCAAAAGCTCAGCCGCCGCACCACCCGCATCAATGCCCGCCGCGCGCTGGCAAAAGAGAGCAAATTACTCGAAATCGTCCCGCAGGCACCGCTGCTGTGTGTCCGCACCCTGAACATTTGTGAAGGCAGCGATACGGTGGCGGAATACTCCGTCAGCCTGACGCGCGCCGACATGATCGAACTGACCATGGAGCACTGAATGGATCACCTGCAAACCCGCCAGCGCTGGATGTCGGTGCTGGCTCACAGCCGTCCCGATGAGCTGCTCGCCCACTGGCAGCCGCTGAATTTGTCCCCGCAATTTGAGCGCATCCGCGCCGCTGAAACCGGTCTGACCCAGCTTCAGGGGCGCATGGGCGGAACCGGCAAACGTTTTGTGATGGGCGATATGACCGTCACCCGCGCCGTCATTCAGTTAGACGGTGGCGTCTACGGCTACAGCTACGTCAGTGGTCGCAATAAACCGCACGCCGAACTGTGCGCGGTTATTGACGGCCTGCTGCAAATGCAGGGCATGGATGAACTGCTGCATAAACGCGTGATAGCGCCTCTGGCTGCGCTGCAACAGGAACGCCGCCAGCAACGCGCCCGCGAGGTGGCTTCCAGCCGCGTCGATTTCTTTACTCTGGTTCGCGGAGAATAACTCATGTCACTTGTTGCCAGTTTTCAACATCCGGTTGCCGATGCGCAGTACAGTTTTCGCCGTATCCTCAAAGCGTTAAGCGAGCCTGGCGTCAGCGTGCAACTCCCCGCCATGCCTGGTTTCGGTGCTTTAGGTTCCGCCAGCGCCTGCGTGCTGCTGACACTTATCGATAACGACACGCCGCTGTGGCTGAGCGCCTCGCTCAACGATGAAATCCTGCGTAAAAACCTGCGCTTTCATACCGGCGCAGTGCTCACCGATGATCCTTCCTCTGTCAGTTTTGCGCTGGCCGATCCGGCGCTCGACAGCGCCACCCTGCTGGCTTTCCCCTGCGGTGATGAGATGTCGCCGGAGCTGGCCACCAGCGTGATTGTTCAGCTGGACAGCCTGACCGGCGGCACCCCGCTGCGTCTGCGTGGGCCGGGTATTGAAAACAGCCGGACCCTTTCTCCGCTGTTGCCTGATTGCGTTCGCGACTATCTGCTCAACCGCCCTCACCGTTTCCCGCTGGGACTGGACTTTATGTTCACCTGCGGCGAAGAACTGATTGCCATACCGCGCACCACGCGCGTGGAGGTGTGCTGATGTACGTCGCCGTTAAAGGGGGTGAGAAGGCGATTGCCGCCGCTCACCAGTTGCTGGCGCACGAGCGCCGTGGCAACACCGGGGTAAATGAACTCGGTTGTGACCAGATCGAACAACAACTGGGCTTAGCCGTTGACCGTGTGATGAGCGAAGGCGGGATTTATGACCGTGAACTGGCCGCGCTGGCGATTAAGCAGTCCGGCGGGGATCTGGTTGAAGCCATTTTCCTGCTGCGCGCATACCGCACCACCTTGCCGCGTCTGGCCACCAGCGAGCCGCTGAACACAAAATCGATGCGCCTCGAACGCCGGATTTCCGCCATTTATAAAGACTTGCCCGGCGGACAGGTGCTCGGCCCGACTTACGATTACACCCACCGCCTGCTGGATTTCGCGCTGCTGGCCGAAGGTGAAGCACCGTTCACACCCATAGCCGATGAACCCCAGCCGGAAGAGTGCGGCCATGTGTTTGATTTGCTGACGAATCAGCAGCTGGCAGTTCGTGAAGAAGATGACGGCACCGAACCGGAAGATATCACCCGTACGCCGCCGGTGTTTCCGGCCTCCCGAGCAGCGCGCCTGCAACAACTGGTGCGCGGTGACGAAGGTTTCCTGCTGTCGCTGAGTTATTCCACCCAGCGCGGTTACGGACGCAATCACCCGTTCGCCGGTGAAATCCGTACCGGCTGGCTNACCGTCGAAATCGTGCCGGAAGAGCTGGGTTTTGCGNTTGATATCGGCGAAATCCTGCTGACCGAATGCGANATGGTGAANGGTTTTGTCGCGCCGGAAGACAAACCGCCGCACTTTACCCGTGGCTACGGGCTGGTGTTTGGTCGCGCCGAACGCAAAGCGATGTCGATGTCTCTGGTGGATCGCGCACTGCAAACCCGTGAATACAACGAGCAGATCAGCAGTCCGGCGCAGGATGAAGAATTTGTCTTGTCCCACGCCGATAACGTCGAAGCTGCCGGTTTTGTCTCGCATCTTAAATTGCCGCACTACGTCGATTTCCAGGCCGAACTGGAGTTGTTAAAACGCCTGCGCGCCACGAAAGAACAGGACTCCGCCAATGAACAATAATGCAGCCCAAACGATCACCGGCTACAACCACGGTTATCTCGACGAACAGACCAAACGCATGATCCGACGTGGGATCCTCAAAGCCGTGGCGATCCCCGGTTATCAGGTGCCGTTCGCCGGTCGCGAGATGCCGATGCCTTACGGCTGGGGCACCGGCGGGATCCAGCTCACTGCCAGCGTGATCGGCGAAAAAGATGTGCTGAAGGTGATCGACCAGGGCGCGGATGACACCACCAATGCCGTGTCGATCCGCAAATTTTTCCAGAGCGTCGCGGGAGTGAAAACGACCGGGAAAACCGTGGAAGCCAGCCTGATCCAGACCCGTCACCGCATTCCGGAAACGCCGTTGCAGGAAGATCAGATCCTGATTTTCCAGGTGCCGATCCCTGAACCTCTGCGCTTTATCGAACCGCGAGAAACCGAAACCCGCAAAATGCACGCGCTGGAAGAATACGGCGTGATGCAGGTGAAACTGTATGAAGACATCGCCCGCTTCGGCCATATCGCCACCACTTACGCCTATCCGGTGAAAGTGAATGACCGCTACGTGATGGATCCGTCGCCGATCCCGAAATTTGATAACCCGAAAATGAACATGATGCCCGCATTGCAGCTGTTNGGTGCCGGACGNGAAAAACGCATTTACGCCCTGCCGCCGTTCACCAAAGTCGAAAGTCTGGATTTCGANGATCATCCGTTCACCGTTCAGCAATGGGATGAACCTTGTGCGATTTGCGGCTCGCACCACAGCTATCTCGATGAAGTGGTGCTCGACGATCAGGGCAACCGCATGTTCGTGTGCTCCGACACTGATTTTTGTGCTCAGCAGGTTGAGCAACAGGCTTCAAACGAGGGTAACCGCTGATGAACACTCCGTTAAATCTCGCCGCCGAACCGCTGCTGTCGGTGAATAACCTGACCCATCTTTATGCGCCGGGTAAAGGCTTTTGCGATGTGTCATTCAATCTGTATCCCGGTGAAGTGCTGGGTATTGTCGGCGAATCCGGTTCCGGCAAAACCACGCTGTTGCAGTCGATTTCCGCCCGTCTTGCGCCGCAGGAAGGACAGGTCATCTACAACAACGGCCAGACCACTGCGCAGTCACTGTATGACATGCCAGAAAGTGACCGCCGCCGTCTGCTGCGCACTGACTGGGGCGTGGTGCATCAGCATCCGATGGACGGCTTGCGCCGCCAGGTGTCTGCCGGTGGCAATATCGGCGAGCGTCTGATGGCGGTCGGTGAACGTCATTACGGCNATATCCGCAAGAAAGCCGGTCAGTGGCTGGAAGATGTCGAAATTCCGGTTTCACGTATTGATGACCTGCCGACCACGTTTTCCGGNGGGATGCAGCAACGTCTGCAAATCGCCCGCAATCTGGTGACGCATCCGCGTCTGGTGTTTATGGATGAACCGACCGGTGGCCTGGACGTGTCCGTTCAGGCGCGTTTGCTGGATCTGCTGCGCACACTGGTGGTGGAAATGCAGCTGGCGGTGGTGATTGTCACCCATGACCTCGGCGTTGCCCGCCTGCTTGCACACCGTTTGCTGGTGATGAAGCAAGGTCAGGTGGTGGAAAGTGGTTTAACCGACCGCGTGCTCGACGATCCGCATCACCCATATACGCAGCTGCTGGTTTCTTCCGTGCTGTCCTGAATCTAATCCCAGAGAAAGAGTGACCAAAATGACGACGAAGCTCAGGGTCGAAAATCTCAGTAAAACTTTCGTTCTGCATAACCAGAACAGCGCCAGATTACCGGTGTTCAGCNANGCNNGCCTGACGGTCGATGCCGGGGAATGCGTGGTGCTGCACGGCCATTCCGGTAGCGGNAAATCCACCCTTTTGCGCTCGTTATACGGCAACTATTTGCCGGACAGCGGCAAAATTTGGGTCGAACATCAGGGTCAGCAGATTGATATGGTCAGCGCCGAAGCGCGCGAGATCCTGGCCGTTCGCCGCCATACGGTCGGCTGGGTCAGCCAGTTTCTGCGGGTGATCCCACGTATCAGCGCACTGAATCTGGTGATGCAGCCGCTGCTGGAACTGGGTGTGGATAAAGCGCAAAGCGAAGCCCGCGCCAGCACGTTGCTGCGCCATCTGAATGTGCCGGAACGCCTGTGGCATCTTGCGCCCTCAACGTTTTCCGGCGGCGAACAGCAGCGCGTGAATATCGCCCGCGGCTTTGTGGTGGATTATCCGGTGCTGTTGCTCGATGAACCGACCGCCTCGCTGGATGCGACCAACCGCGCCGCCGTGGTCACGCTGATTGAACAGGCCAAAGCGCGCGGAGCGGCAGTAGTCGGGATTTTCCACGATGAAGATGTGCGCCAACGTGTTGCCGATCGTTTGTATGAAATGAGCCCGGAAACGGCGCCGGAGATGTCCGTATGATCATCAATAACGTCAGACTGGTACTCGACGATCAGGTTGTTGAAGGATCGCTTGAGATGAAAAATGGCGTGATCAGCGCCTTCGCAGACAGCAGCAGTCAGTTGCCGCAAGCGCTGGATGCGCAGGGAGGCTGGTTGCTGCCGGGTTTAATCGAGCTGCACACCGACAATCTGGATAAATTTTTTACGCCGCGCCCGAAAGTTGACTGGCCGGCCCATTCTGCCATGAGCAGCCACGATGCGCTGATGGTCGCCAGCGGCATTACCACGGTACTGGACGCCGTCGCTGTCGGCGATGTGCGCGACGGCGGGCATCGTCTGGATAATCTGCAAAAGATGATCGACGCCATCATCAACAGCCAGAATGCCGGTCTGAACCGCGCCGAACACCGGCTGCATCTGCGTTGCGAACTGCCGCATGAAACCACATTGCCGTTGTTCGAGAAGCTGATGGATACGTCAATACTGTCACTGGTTTCGCTGATGGACCATTCGCCCGGACAGCGCCAGTTCGCCACACCGCAGAAGTATCGTGAGTATTATCAGGGCAAGTACAACCTTAACGACGAGCAGATGGACGACTATCAGGAAGAGCAAATAGCCCTCTCGCGCCGCTGGGCGCAGCCAAACCGTGAAGCGATTGCCGCACACTGCCGCGAGCGCAATATTTCGCTGGCCAGCCATGACGATGCGACTGCCGCGCATGTTGAAGAATCACTGGCACTCGGCAGCGTGATCGCCGAATTCCCGACCACTGAAGAAGCCGCGCGTGCATCGCACGCCAACGGTTTGCAGGTGCTGATGGGCGCACCGAATATCGTGCGCGGCGGGTCGCATTCCGGCAACGTCGCGGCGCACCATCTGGCCTCGCTCGGCCTGCTGGATATTCTCTCTTCCGATTACTATCCCGCCAGCCTGCTCGATGCGGTCTTCCGCATTGCAACTGACGACAATAACGCTTTCAGCCTGCCGCAGGCGGTGAAGCTGGTGACACGTAATCCGGCCAATGCGCTCGGATTGCAGGATCGTGGTGAAATCGCAGAAGGCAAGCGCGCTGATCTGGTGCTGGCACGGGCACATGGCGATCATCACTACGTGCAAAACGTCTGGCGTCAGGGCATTCAGGTGTTCTGAGGGGAGGAGAGTTCTGCTCCTCCCCCTTCGCAGGGGAGGCAGCAGGCCGGATTCTTACTCAGCAAGGGAGAAAAAATGAGTCGTTTACTCTATCTGATGGGCGCTTCGGGTTCGGGAAAGGACAGTCTGCTCGACGCCCTGCGCCAGCATTTACCGGCCAACGTCACCGTGGCACATCGTTATATTACGCGCCCCGCAGACGCCGGTTCGGAAAACCATATTGCGCTGAGTGAAGCCGAATTTCTTCAGCGTCGCCAGCAGGGGTTGTTCGCGCTGGAATGGCACGCGCATCAGTGCCGGTATGGCGTGGGCATTGAGATAGACCACTGGATGCAACTGGGCTGTCATGTGGTCATGAACGGCTCGCGCGCGCATCTGGAAAAAGCCCGTCAGCGTTATGGTCAGCGCCTGCTGCCGGTGTGTTTACAGGTCTCAGACGATGTGCTGGCCTCGCGCCTTTCGCAGCGCGGGCGCGAAGACGCGGCGCAAATTGCCTGTCGTCTTCAGCGCGCCAGAGAATATGCCAGCGCGCTGCCCGCCGGCTGCCATCTGCTAAACAACGATGGCGCATTGCAGGAAACTTTACAGCATCTTCTGGCTGTCCTTTCATTACCGGTCAGCGTGCCCGTTTATCCCGTAACTTCGCGATGAAGGATCCTATGACAGACATTATTTCTCCCTTTTCACTGGCTGAGGAACAAAATTACGCCCAGCCTAAAATCGGTCAGCAGGTCGAGCTGAATGGATCGCAACTCGGACAATATGTGCATATTGCAGATAACGCGATCATCGAAGAAACGCAGATCGGGGATTACTCCTACACTGCCGGAAACAATCAGATCTTCTACGCGACGATCGGCAAATTTGTGTCAATCGCCACCTATGTGCGGATCAATCCCGGCAATCATCCGACTTATCAACGTGTGGCGCAGCACCATTTTACTTACCGCAGTTCGGCGTACGGACTCGGTGAAGACGATCAGGATTTCTTTGACTGGCGGCGTGAGCATCACGTCACGGTCGGTAACGATGTGTGGATTGGCCATAACGCGGTGCTGATGCCTGGTGTGACCGTCGGCAATGGTGCAGTAATCGGCACGTCGGCAGTGGTGACCAAAGACGTCGGGCCATACTCCATCGTCGCGGGTGTGGCAGCGAAAAAGATTGGCATGCGTTTTGACGACAATATGATCGCCAGGATCGAGAAAAGTCAGTGGTGGAACTGGGATCATGAAACGCTGAAAGAAAGGATGCCAGACTTCAGAGATCTGGCGGTGTTTGCGGAAAAATATCTGTGAAGATCGACAGGGATCGGGCTTAAGGTCGGGCAGGCAGAAAATTTGCGTTTTTTGCCTGATACCTTATCACAAGGATCCGCTTCAGCGGATCACACCAATTAAAGTTCTTCAATGCTGGCGGCAATCTGATCGGATTCCAGCACGGTGATCCCGCCCAGACCGGCGTTAAATGCCTGTTCCTGCAAGGCTTTTGCCACGACATCAGACTCAACGGCTTTCCATTTTCCTGGCAACATTTTGAATAACGGCGCACTCAGTTGTTCGAGCAGGCGCGGCGGATGACGCTGGCCAACCAGCAGAGACGGCCTGACCAGCGTGAGCAACGGCCAGCCCTGCTGCATCAGCGTCAGTTCCATTTCCCCTTTGGTACGGTTATAGAGGAAACGCGAATGCGCATCCGCACCGTGGGCGCTGACGGCCAGACAATGNCGTGCGCCCAGCTCCCGNGCTGCTTTGGCGCAATCGACCACCAGATCGTAATCGACNGCCCGAAATGCCTGTGCACTNCCCGCTTGTTTACGCGTGGTCCCCAGGCAGCAGAACAGCAAATCAATTGGTTCATCGAGTGCGACAACCAGCGAGGTCAGATTCGCGCCCAGCGGATTAATCAGTTTATTGCCCGGTGGTAGCGGACGGCGGCTCGGCGCGACAATACGGCTGACACGTGGATCCAGTTGCAGCAGGCGTAAAAGCTCCCGCCCGATCAGCCCGCTTCCACCCAGCAGAAGAGCTTTTGCCATATCACTTCCTTTTAAATAACGGCATACAAACACAGAGAATTGAAGTGTTACCTGAATGTGAATATCACGCTATAAGACAGTTCCTGTTACTGCTGACAGTCAGACTCACTGCCGAACCCAAAGCAGTTTCTTACCAAATCCCAGCGCGTTATCCGTCATTTTGATATGACTGAGTTTCAGCGCCCAGACCGGCGCTTTCATCGCGATGGCGACGGGGAAATGTTTGCAATACAGACTGCGTGCACGGCTTTCCTCCTCACCCTCAAGAACGGTCGCTTTGCCGCGATACTGAATGCCTTTAATCAGCGCGATGGTTTTCGGATGTGGCGCAATCGTCCCCACAATGTGGGGCGATCGGGACATCAGCGAACCATGAAGGGTTTTAAGTTCCGTCATGAAATACAGCGTCATGCTGTCCCCGTCGGTGACATAAAAACAATTAGCGCTCCACATTTCACCGTCAGCAGAGGCACACAGCGCCAGCACATGGTTCTTTTTCAGAAATTTCAGGATATGTTTCAGGTCATCAGGGTTATTCATCGCCGATCCTTATTTTCATTTCTCGCAGTTTAACGCGGTATGCCGATGTTTTGCCTCACTCTGTTGTGCCTTTCGGGTAAACTTACACAACCTTTTCTTTCCCATACCCGAGCTTATGCCCACCGCCGCCAACTGGTTTTTATATATGCTGAGAACTCCCACAGGGATGTTGTATACCGGCATCACGACAGACGTGCAGAGGCGTCTCGGCCAGCATCAGTCGGGTAAAGGAGCGAAATCGTTGCGTGGAAAAGGGGAATTACAGCTGGCATTCCAGTGCCCTGCGGGTGACCGCTCGCTGGCATCAAAGCTGGAAATAAAAGTCAAAAAACTGAGTAAGGCACAGAAAGAGCTGCTGGTGAGAAACGCGCCGGAATGCCTGGAAAATTATCTGGGATTAGCGGAAAGCGGGAAATAAAAAAGGCCGGAAAACCGGCCTTTACTGCCTCTGAGTAAAATCAGAAACGGTTAAATGCTGAAGGGAAAACCACTTCCCCGCTGGCGTCAGACAACGCATCGTCTGATAAGGTGAACAACTGGAACGCAGCTTCGGTACCAATCCAGCGGCAATGCAGCCCGTGAACGGCGGCAGGTTTAAAACCGAAACGGTTGTAATAGGCAGGATCACCCAATACCACGACGGCGGCGTAACCAAATTCATTCAGGGAATCTAACCCTTCGTATACCAGTTTTTCNCCCAGCCCCTGCCCCCGCAGAGATTGCTCTACCACCAGCGGTGCCAGCGCGACCCAGTTGCGNTCTTCGCCCTGGATATCCACCGGACAGAACGCCACATACCCCACCACGCCACCTTCATCGTCGGTCGCGACCACGCCAAGCGTCAGGAGACCATCTTCGCGCAATTCCTGCACCAGATCAGCCTCAGCGCCGGTCGGGAATGAGGCGCGCAGCAGACGGTCTATGCCCGCAGCATCGACCGGAATTTCAGTACGGATTAACATGGCTCAGCTACCGGAGTTTTTGACCCGCGGTCCTCCTGCAGTCCCGCTTCAACAAAATCGGCCAGACGCAGCAGACCGTTTTTCAGCAACAGCGGCATGGTATCGAGATCGATAGAATCCATCAGATTTTTCACATACAGACCGAGCTCGGTGTCACCTTCAATGCGCAGACGTCGCTGGAAGAAAAGCGTATCCGGGTCTTCTTTGCGTGCGGCGATCAGGATCAGGTCGTTGGCGCTTCCGCTAAAGCTGACATCCGCCTCGCCGTGTTCAGCGATCACCAGCTTGCCTTCGTCCACCGACATCAGCCAGCTCAGATTCAGATCGCTGACATCAATTTTCAGCCATCGACCTTCGAGGAAATCCAGTTCGCCATCAGCCAGCGCCTGACGAAGCTGCCAGCTCAGCACCTGTTGCACAACCTGACGCTGCAACGCAAACGGCGTAAATTTCAAAGGCACACTCAACAGGGATGGGCCCTGGCGGACCAAACGTGCACGTAGTTTTTGCAACACTGGCACTACTCCTTTCGGTAACTTTTCGGCAAGTTTTAAGGCAGTTATACGGCCTATTTTGACACATTGCCGGGAACGTTCAGCGGTCTACATCAATAAATACTGCAACAGAAAAACGCCACGTACAACCTCCCCGACGGCGGGAAGCCCTTCAACGCCGCAGAAACTGCCTCAAATCAAAATATTGCATCCCTGCCTTCTCTAAAATAGTTCACCAATCAAAGCCCTGACTGATGAATGAATGACGTCGGCAACTGGCTTTTCATCACCCCCAACTTTTCAGCTTTGGCTGACCGGTTGCAGTAAGGAACGAGAATGGAGCTACTTTGCCCGGCAGGAAATTTACCTGCGCTGAAAGCGGCAATCGACAATGGCGCTGATGCGGTTTATATCGGCCTGAAAGATGACACCAATGCGCGCCATTTCGCCGGCCTGAATTTTACGGAAAAAAAGCTGCAGGAAGCCGCCAGTTATGTTCACCGCCACCGCCGTAAACTGCATATCGCCATCAATACGTTTGCACATCCTGACGGCTATCAGCGCTGGGAACGCGCGGTGGATATGGCGGCACAACTCGGCGCTGATGCGCTGATTCTGGCAGATCTGGCGATGCTGGATTACGCGGCGAATAAATATCCCCACGTTGAGCGCCATGTGTCGGTGCAGGCTTCGGCCACCAATGACGAAGCCATTCGTTTTTATAAACGCAACTTTGATGTCGCCCGAGTGGTATTGCCGCGTGTGCTTTCCATGCATCAGGTGCGTCAGCTTTCCCGTACTACCGTTGTGCCGCTGGAAGTGTTCGCGTTCGGCAGTTTGTGCATTATGGCTGAAGGCCGCTGCTATCTTTCGTCTTATCTGACCGGTGAATCGCCAAATACCGTCGGTGCCTGTTCTCCGGCGCGGTTCGTGCGCTGGCAACAGACCGCACAGGGCATGGAATCACGGCTGAATGATGTCCTGATCGACCGTTATGAAGAAGGTGAAAACGCCGGTTATCCGACGCTGTGCAAAGGTCGTTATCTGGTGGATGGCGCGAAATACCATGCGCTGGAAGAACCAACCAGCCTGAATACGCTGGAATTATTACCGGAACTGTTCGCCGCGAATATTGCCTCGGTGAAAATTGAAGGACGCCAGCGCAGCCCGGCGTACGTCAGCCAGGTCGCGCGCGTATGGCGTGCGGCCATCGACCGCTGTATGGCCGATCCGCAAAACTTCAAAACCGATGAAGCCTGGATGAACACGCTGGGTTCCATGTCTGAGGGAACACAAACGACGCTCGGTGCCTATCACCGCAAGTGGCAGTAACTGAAGAGACGATGATGAAATATTCTTTAGGCACCATCCTTTATTACTGGCCGAAAGCACAGGTTGAAGATTTTTATCAGGCCGCGGCGGCCAGCAGCGCGGATGTGATTTACCTCGGCGAAAATGTATGTACCAAACGCCGTGAAATGAAAGTGAACGACTGGCTGGAGATCGCCCGTCAGCTGGCAGCAACCGGCAAACAGGTGGTGATTTCCACGCTGGCGTTGTTACAGGCACCGTCCGAGCTTAACGAACTGAAACGTTATGTGGAGAATGGCGAGTTTTTGCTGGAAGCCAATGATTTCGGCGCGGTGAATATGGCGGCTGAGCGTAACCTGCCGTTTGTCGTCGGCCACGCGCTGAACTGCTATAACGCGGTCACGCTGAAAATCCTGCAAAAACAGGGCATGGTGCGCTGGTGTATGCCGGTCGAGCTTTCCCGCGACTGGCTGGTGAACCTGCTGAACCAGTGTCAGGATCTGGGCATCCGCGATAAGTTTGAAGTGGAAGTGTTGTCCTACGGACATCTGCCGCTGGCGTATTCGGCGCGCTGTTTTACCGCACGCTCAGAAAACCGGGCGAAGGATGAGTGTGAAACCTGCTGCATCAATTATCCGCAGGGCCGCAAAATGCTGTCTCAGGAAAATCAGCAGGTGTTCGTGCTCAACGGCATTCAGACGCAGAGCGGGTATTGCTATAACCTCGGCAATGAACTGACGTCGATGCAGGGACTGGTGGATATTGTGCGTCTGTCGCCGGAAACCATCGGCACGCTCGCCACACTCGAAGCGTTTCGTACTAACGAACGTGGTCTGCATCCGCTGACGCTCACCGATAAAGCCGACTGTAACGGCTACTGGCAGCGCGTCGCCGGGCTGGAACTGCGTCAGTAACCGCATGCAGACAAAATTAAAAAGGGATATGACGTTACGGTCATATCCCTTTTTTTATGCGCGGGGATGCTTCGGCCGGAACATCGCGCGCAGCCGGACACCATCGCGCAGCATGCCCACGGCAATGCCGATGAATGTGTAAAACACGCAGAGGATCAGCAGCATCATAATATCGCCGCCGACGTCTTTAAACGGCAATCCCATCTGATTCACACCGGCAATCGCTTTAGTCGCCCACGTTGAAGGGAGCATCGAAGAAATGGCCCGAACCCACGCTGGCATCGCCTGCAACGGCCAGATGGTACCGGAAATATAGAACACCGGCGTGGTCAGGAAGGCCAGCGTCAGGTAAATCAGCTCCACGCTGCGCAGGCATTCCGTCACCAGTTTTCCTAAGCCCAGAACCGCCAGCAGGAACGGGAAGGTTAGCAGCAAAATTTCAGGAATGGTGGCCGTTTGCCGGTAACCCAATACCCACGGCCACAGCACAAACAATACGATCGACAGAAACAGCCAGACCGGGATCAGCGCCGAAATCCCCCCCAGAAAAGCCGGGATCGAAGGTTTCCCGGCAGGCCCGCTATTGAGCACAATACTGACACGCACGCTGGCGATCAGCAGCGAGTGCTGCAATAACATCACCAGCAAGCCGGGGAAAATAATCGCGGCAAAACTGATGCCNGGGTTAAACACNTCAAGCGACTGGCCGAGGATCGGNGANAGCACCACGCTGGCCTGACGCTCACTGAAACCGTTACTGAGCAGCAAATCCGTATTGTACTGCGTGAGGATCGACTGATACGCCGCAAGCACATCCTGCTGGATTTGCCCGTTTGCCAGCCGGTTAGTCGCATCGCCGTACACCGGGATCACGATGTTTTGTCCGGCGAGGATCTTCTTCTCCAGATCGACCGGCATGATGATCACCGCGAACAGTTTTCGCAGCGCCAGATCGTGTTCCGCTTCCGCCAGATTGTCATAAGCGACAGTGGCAATTTTCGATCCCGCATCAAGCTGACGGGCCAGCATGCGACTGGCGGTGCTGTGATCCTGGTCGATCACCGCGACGGGCAAATCCCACACCGTACGGTTGGCATACACCAGACTCATCACGCACAGTGAAAGCAGCAACATCATCCACATCGGTTTATCGAGCAAACCAGTGAGCACTTTACCGAAGGTTTTCCACCAGGTTTTAACCCATTCGCGACCGGTCATTGTCCTGGCTCCTGTTGTTTCATCCGCATATACAGGCGTTTACGTACCAGCAAACTGGTCAGCAGCGGATAGATCAGCAGGATGCAGCACACCATCAGGATGCCGCGCACCGACACTTCGCGCAGGAAAACGTCAAACATGGCGGCCAGTGCGTAACTCAGGGGTTCGATGCCGGAGATAATACGGGCGGGCAGTGGCATCGACAGTACCGGTACCGCCATTCCCGAGAATGTCAGCGCGATACTGACGAAAATCCCCATCATGGTGTAAGCCGTGATCGTGGTTTTGGTGAAGGTGAAAAGCAGCAATCCAAGNCTTTGTGCGGCGATCACATAGAAAAAACCGATCAGCAGCATGTATAAGGGATTACCGCTGACACGTGCGTCAAAGAATCCGACCAGCATAGCGATTTCCACCATCAGCAAAGTGGTGAAACACAACGTATACGGTGCGAGTTTACCGAGCAATGCCAGAGTGAAAGAAGGCGCGCTGAGTAAGGCCTGACTGCGCGCCATCACGTAGATCATGCAGGTTACTGTAAACAATTGCAGCAGGTGAATGGTCGCGGCAAATTGCTGGTAATAGATGTAGCTGCCGCTGGCGTTAAACAAGCTGCCATAAGAGACATCGACGCTTGCCAGCGACGGCAGCGTTTTGCCCATTTCTGTCGCAATAATTGAACGGTAACGGGTGTTAAGTTCGGTGATCAGTCCGCTGAAATCCTGAGTGGAGTACAGTCCGGCACCATAGAATAAAGCGTTGTAATAGAGCACCGCGCTGGGCTGTTTTCCAGCCAGCACGTCGGCTTCNAAGTCGTTGGGAATATACAAAAGCGCGTAATCCTGCGCGGTACGCAGACGGTATTCCGCTTCCGGTAAGCCNCCCCCGAAAGCCTGCACGTGCGCATGGGAACCGGCGTCCAGTTTNCGGANCAGCGTTTTGGACAGCGGGCTGTGATCGTTGTCGACCACAGAAACCGGTAAATCCAGCAAAGTGCCTTCCGAAAAGTTGCTGCTGATGAGCCCGAAAAGCAGCAAAGGGAAAATCCAGCACAACCAGTGAATCACCGGCTTGCGGAAAGCGTGCCGGGTCTCGCGGGTAAAAGCCCGACTGAAACAGCGCCATGCGGCTTTTACCCTTTCACTGCGCGGCGCTTTAACCGGTCTCACTTAGCTTTCCATTGCCACAACGCGCTCATGCCCTGTCGTAATCCGGGCACCGGTTTCGCAGGGTACAGACGCACTTCAAAGGTTTTTAAATCAAAGTCGCCGGTCGCACGCGTGGCACGTTTGGTCGCATAATCGCCGAGCGGCGCAATGTAGCGCACTTCAGCTTCGATCATCTGGTTATTCAGCGCCGGAACGCGCATCTGGACTTTATCGCCTTTACGCACGCCCGCCAGAATATCTTCCCGCAGGTTAAACACGAAATACGCATCAGGCAGACGAACTAACGTCAGTAACGGACTCGAGGCATTTTGCAGCTCGCCGACTTCCACGGGAACTGGCCCGACTTCACCATCAACCGGTGCTTTAACCTGCAAATCATCGGTTTGCGCTTTCACTTCCAGCAGATCTTCTTCCGCCTGACGCAACTGGGCGGCATAGCTTTCGCGTTGCTCAACGCGGTCGCCGTTGACGCCTTCATCCAGATTAGCTTTGGCGACTAATACCTGCTGATAAGCACTGTCGCGGGCACGGCGGGAATCTTCTAAATCAGAAGCAGAAATAAAGCCCTTGGTCGCCACTTGGGCATTACGGTTATAAAGATCACGTGCATTAATGTATTCCGCCTGCGACTGCGCCAGCGTGGCTTTCAGGTTACGGATGCTTTCTTCACGGGTGCCGTTAACGGAAAGATCAAGCTGGGCTTTTGCCTGATCGCGCGCCGCTTCGGCCGCGCGCAACTGCGCCATCAGCTCGGGGCTGTCGAGGGTGATCAATAGCTGCCCGGCTTTGACATCGTCGCCGCGTTCCACATGGCGCTCTATGACGCGGCCCTTAGCTTTCGACGCCACAATCACTTCCGGCGCGTCAACTTCGCCCTGTAACAAGAGATCCTGATTGTGCGCCCGAAACAGCACCGCCAGAGAAACCGCAACGGCGACCAGCAGGAGGGTCAATAAAATTCGTTTACTCATCGGTGCGACACCCTTTTTGTTTGCCCGTTTTTAACACAAAACAACATATTGGCTGAAATGATAGTTTAAGTTATTTCAATCTGATTTTAGGATGTTTAAACGGCATTTAAGAGCACAAATGCCGTATTCAATACGTCAGCATTGGGTAATACTCGTTCTAATTATGAGCGGAGTGAATACTTTCTCCCCTCACCTCCATTAAGAGTGAGCTGCGATTATGTCTGATAAAAACACCGTTCCCCTTTCCGTTCTCGATCTGGCACCGGTTCCGCAAGGCGCGGATCCTGCCCGCGCATTCCAGTGTTCACTGGATCTGGCACAGCATGCCGAGAAATGGGGCTACCAGCGTTACTGGATGGCAGAGCACCACAATATGACCGGCATCGCCAGTGCGGCAACCTCTGTGCTGCTGGGGTATATCGCGGGTGGGACGAAAACGATTCGTGTGGGTTCCGGCGGCGTGATGCTACCAAACCACTCACCGCTGGTGATTGCAGAACAGTTCGGTACGCTCGCCACGCTCTATCCGAACCGTGTGGATCTGGGGCTGGGCCGTGCGCCGGGTACCGATCAGCGCACCATGATTGCCCTGCGCCGCCATCTTTCCGGTGAAATCGATAACTTCCCGCAGGATGTGCAGGAATTNCAGATGTACTTCGGTGATGTTCAGCCTCAGCANCCGGTTCAGGCCGTGCCCGGCCAGGGTTTGCATGTGCCNATCTGGTTACTCGGCTCCAGCCTGTACAGCGCTCAACTGGCGGCGGCCCTCGGCCTGCCATTTGCCTTCGCCTCACATTTCGCACCAGACATGCTGTATCAGGCGTTAGCGATTTACCGCAGCAAGTTCCAGCCTTCCGCGCAGCTTGAGAAACCGCACGCAATGGTCTGTATCAATGCCATTGCTGCCGATACGGATGAAGAAGCGCGCCGGATGTTCACCTCTAATCAGCAGCAGTTCATCAATTTGCGTCGCGGCATGCCGGGCAAACTGCCTGCGCCGGTCGATAACATCGAAAGCTTATGGTCCGCTCAGGAACGTTTTGGCGTGGATAATGCGCTGCGTATGTCGGTGGTCGGCAATAAAGAAACGGTGCGTCAGGGTTTGCAAAATATTCTGCGTGAAACCGAAGCCGATGAACTGATGATCAACGGCCAGATTTTTGATCATCAGGCACGCCTGCATTCATTCGAGATTGTTTCACAGCTTCAAGGTGAACTGGTTAAAGCGCAGCGTATTGGCTAACCGGCCCCGTAAATTGCAGACGAAAAAAAACCAGCCTGATGAAGGCTGGTTTTTTATTATCTGAGGATCAGCGAACTGAAATCAGATTATGCGTCAGAAGTACGACGTGGTGCGCGGCTTGGCGGACGACGGTCACCTGCGGCTGAAGCGCCTTCACGACGGTCACCACTGAAAGTACGTGGAGCACCAGTACCACGGGCACCTTCACGACGTTCACCGTTGAACGGACGCGGAGCACCGTTACCACGACGCTCACCGCCAGCACCGGCCGGACGATCACGACGTGGAGCCTGTGGCACCGCATCACCGATCAACTGCATGTTCATCGGTTTATTCAGGATACGTGTACGGGTGAAGTGAGACAGGATCTCGCCCGGCATACCTTTCGGCAATTCGATAGTAGAGTGCGTACCGAACAGCTTGATGTTACCGATGTAACGGCTGCTGATGTCGCCTTCGTTAGCGATAGCGCCAACGATGTGACGAACTTCAACGCCATCGTCACGACCCACTTCGATGCGATACAGTTCCATTTCGCCAGCGTCACGACGCTCACGACGTGGGCTGTCGCCATCACGTACAGGACGATCATTGCTACGTACCGGACGGTCACGACGATCGCCACGATCACCGCGGTCACCACGTTCTTCGAATTCACGACGTGGTGGACGGCTTTTGAAGACCGGATCCGCTGCAACGATCAAAGGACGTTCGCCCTGTGCCATTTTCAACAGTGCCGCCGCCAGTGTTTCAACGTCCAGCTCTTCTGCAGGTTGCAGTTTCGCCAGCAGCGCACGGTATTGATCCAGATCGCTGCTTTCCAGTTGTTGCTGAACTTTCGCTGCAAACTTAGCCAGACGACGTTCGCCCAGAACTTCTGCAGTTGGGATTTCAACTTCTGGAATGGTCAGCTTCATGGTGCGTTCAATGTTACGCAGCAAACGACGTTCACGGTTCTCAACGAACAGCAGTGCGCGACCCGCACGNCCNGCACGACCNGTACGNCCGATACGGTGAACNTAAGATTCTGAGTCCATCGGGATGTCGTAGTTAACAACCAGGCTGATACGTTCTACATCGAGACCACGTGCTGCCACGTCGGTTGCGATCAAAATGTCCAGACGGCCATCTTTCAGACGTTCCAGAGTCTGCTCGCGCAGTGCCTGATTCATGTCACCGTTCAGTGCAGCACTGCTGTAGCCACTGCGTTCCAGCGCTTCAGCCACTTCCAGCGTTGCGTTTTTGGTACGAACGAAGATGATCGCCGCATCAAAATCTTCTGCTTCCAGGAAACGCACCAGCGCTTCGTTTTTGCGCAGACCGTAGACAGACCAGTAGCTCTGGCTGATGTCAGGACGCGTGGTTACGCTTGACTGGATACGCACTTCCTGAGGATCTTTCATGAAGCGACGGGTAATGCGACGGATAGCTTCTGGCATAGTTGCAGAGAACAACGCGGTCTGATGTTCAGCCGGGATCTGCGCCATGATAGTTTCGACGTCTTCGATGAAGCCCATACGCAGCATTTCATCAGCTTCGTCCAGCACCAGGCCACTCAGGTTAGAGAGGTTCAGGGTGCCGCGTTTCAGGTGGTCCAGCAGGCGGCCCGGTGTACCCACAACAACTTGTGGTCCCTGACGCAGTGCGCGCAACTGGACGTCATAGCGCTGGCCGCCATAAAGGGCAACCACATTCACGCCATGCATGTGTTTAGAGAAATCAGTCATTGCTTCAGCAACCTGAACCGCCAGTTCGCGGGTAGGTGCCAGAACAAGAATTTGTGGTGCTTTCAGTGAAGCATCAATATTGTGCAGCAGCGGTAAAGAGAATGCGGCTGTTTTACCGGAACCTGTCTGAGCCATACCCAGAACGTCGCGGCCACTTAACAGGTGAGGAATACACTCAGCCTGGATTGGTGAAGGTTTTTCGTAGCCCAAATCAGTAAGGGCAGAAATGATCGGAGCAGACAGCCCCAGGTCAGCAAAAGAGGTTTCAAGCTCAGTAGTCATGTACACGTGCCTCATTAATAATGGCAGCCAGTCTACATAACTCGTCGAGAAAATTTTCAGTCATTTTCATTGAAAAGTGTGAACCGGCTCAAATTAGATTATAAAACGAACAAA
>Ga0065704_10070401_pt1 | contig 26682 bp, 29 predicted proteins | sample SwiRhicommuniRL2_FD_59091 | JGI IMG/M metagenome (GOLD analysis project Ga0065704, IMG submission 59091) | Switchgrass rhizosphere bacterial communities from Rose Lake, Michigan, USA - RL2 v2 (version 2) | ecosystem: Host-associated > Plants > Roots > Rhizosphere > Soil | place: East Lansing, MI | reverse complement strand
CCCTACCGGGTAGTCAGGAGATTTTCTGGGATCGAGACAACGATCGACTGCCGGTTGTGATCGGATCACACCGGGGAGAAGTCCGAAGACTAATAGGTTTCAAATGAGGACTGGTGCCGCTTACGTGACTCGAACACGTGACCCCATCATTACGAAGGCGACTCACGAGTTAAGCGAAAGGCCAGGTTTTCTGCCGATTTTGCGCTGAAAGTGGGAGGCAATTTCGCCTTCACCCACGGCAGACCCAAACGCAGCGGAAATCCGGTTTGGGCGGTTTCCTATTGAAGGCACTTTGGTAGGAAGCGATCTCGAAATTCGACCTGCGCTATACCTGCGAAAAGCTAAAAGTCAGGGGGCGTGCAGATGGAGGCAGTTTTACCCACGCCAGTCCCAACTGTAGGTGAATCCATGCAACATGGAGCGGACCTCAAACCTCGCCGTCAGAATTGGCGATGCCGATCTAATGGCAACCTCCGCTGCTCAACGAAGCTGTTCGAACTCTCCATCGCAGCAGCGTTCTCCTCCTTCCAGAGCCTCCCTCCCTTCGTTTTCGGAAAGGCTGCGACCAGTTCGGGGAAATCACTGAGCGGCCTTGCCCGCGCAAAATCTTCCTCGGTCCATTCAGGGTTGTCATCATCGAAAAAGACGGGAGGCTTCTTAGACATGACGCTTCATCTCCTTCGGATACGCACCGTGCCAGCCGATAACGCGACTGGGGGAGCAACCCTCGCAGCTACGGTCGGTTGACGCCATGACTCACCGCGACGGACCACTCTGACTCGTCCTTTGGTGCATGAGAAATATATTCGCCCCTGCGGCAAAATGGCAGACCAAGCGCCTCGATCAGTTCAGGGTGCTTCGTTCCGGTCAGCAACAGGATGCCTTGTTCCAGCAATGTGTCCCGGCTGCCCCTACCGTTATCTGCACGTGTTCGGCGTGTAAAATCCTTCTGCCGTGCCGTAGCGTCGATAACATCGCGAGAAATTGGCCGCCCCTGGACCTCCTCAAAGAGAGCGACCACGCGCTCATTGCCAGAGCGTGCAGCGGTAATGCGCTCAATCGCAGAACTCTCAACCGTGCGCCAAAAATTCGGCGGATAAGGATGATCGCAAAGCAGCCAGAAGATGTTACTAAAGCCTTCAGTGCTGATCCCACGCTTTGCATCGCGATTCCCAGCGCCGCCATGCATAACCTCTGGCCGAATGATGATCAGACCCATGTAACAGAGGGAGCGTTCTTCATCCGCAGCAATGACAAGGCACGGATGCCCATAGGCCTCTGGCGGAATTGTCCAATTATCTCCGGTGGTGAACTTAATATCTACGTCATGGTCGAGGATGACCGTATCCAGGATACCTTTTTCAAGGCGAAGAAACCTGCGAATAACAATTTCGACATGCGTACCGATAAACGTCTTTTCAACTTTCTCCAGCTCATTGAAATCGCGACGCCCTGTGCGTGGTGTATTGATAAGCGCGTCAATACATTCGCGAAGCATAGTCGGAATTTCAGAGGCGAGCGTCGGTAAGCCACCCGCTCTGCGTTCAATTTCGTCGGCAAGACTTTTCAGCAACGCATAGTCTGGATGCCCCGGAACAATGGCACTCACTGGAATCTTTTTGCGCAAAACCACCCCCAACAAAACTGCCAGGGATGACTATCACATCATAAGAAACTGTTGAAGTTCAGGCACGTCGCTTAATGGCCGAGGGATTGGCGAGGGCAGTTACCACCTTCTCCCCAACCGCTTGGGCGACCGGCGGTGGGAAGGCATTTCCGACCTGTCGATAGGCAGCAGTCTTGCGCCCCACAAACTTCCAATCATCCGGGAAGCCTTGAAGCCGGGCGGCCATTGGAACCGTGAGCCTTGGGATACCGACAAAATCGCGCTCCGGCGGTGCATCTGCGAGCGACATACCATTCACCCCTAAAGTAGCCCATGCCGCCTTGGCACGCGTTGGCCCCAAGTCAGGTCCACCATGCTTTTTAGAGCCGCCAACCAACGTCGGTGCGATTTCGTCAGCCCGATCGCGCCACTTTTTCGCGCCCCGCCAGCCGTTTGCTGCCATCTGGTCATAAAGGCGCTGGCCGACTGTCGGGGGGTTATGGCCATCACCTTCAGGCCATGCAAAACCATCAACATATTCTGAGCGCAGCGCAACGATCACAACGCGCGGCCTCAACTGCGACACACCAAAATCAGACGCATTGAGAAGACGCCAATCCGTCTCATACCCGAGTTTTTTGAGCTGCTTTTTCAGCCCTTCCCGATAATCGTGGAAGACCGCGCTAAGAAACCCTCGGACATTTTCGATCATCACGGCACGCGGCCGGGTTGCGTCAATTATGTCCAGAGCGTCGGGGAACAGGTTGCGTTCGTCCCGCTCGCCAAGCTGCTTGCCTGCTAAAGAGAAAGGCGGGCAAGGAACGCCCCCAGCGATGAGGTCCACACCTTTGAACTCCGACGCCCGCTCTTTGAACACACGCAGATCGTCTTCAATGACGTTCCAGCCCGGACGATTGGCGCGGAGGGTATCGCAACAGTGAGAATCGATTTCGACCAACGCCTCATGCTCGAAACCGGCCTTTTCAAGGCCAAGCGCCTGCCCACCTGCCCCGGCGCAGAGTTCCAGCGAAGTGAGCATAAACGTTCCTTGATTCATGGTTTGTTCTAAATAGATATTGCTGACTTGCAGCGCGGATGCAATAGGCAAAGCGCTGTAGCAGGGTCCGCAGAAGCGAGCAGCGAAAAAAGGTGGCACGGAAGGGGCTCCCGGCGGCAAGCGCGGCGATGTTTACTCTGAAAGTGGAGCGATGTCCTCAGCCGGGTCAGGTTAGGTCCAACGGTAGCCTGTTGTTATTTTCATCCAAGGAATTTTCTGATCGCGGGAAGAATCCATTCGTAGACTTTTCAGCGCAGCCTTTCAAATGAGCGATAGCGTTAGCCGCCTTGTGCTTCCCGATTACAGTCGCTAACGCGAGATGGTGTGTAGAAGAGCGTTAATAGCATGAGTGTTTACAAAACTGGCGCGTGGACGCTCACCCTCGGGGGCACGGTACTGTTCGCCACATTAATGTATTTTGCGCCTGAAGTTATTCTCGGCACCAAGCCTCTTGATCCTTCAATGATGCTGTCCCTGATCGGTGTTATGTTGAGCTATTATGGGCTCATATTTTCACTGTACGCAGCGCTCCAAGTTCAAAATATATCTAGTAGATACTTATTCAAGACAAGATATCCAGAATTACTGAAAAAGCTGAGAAGAATATCCAAATTAGTTAAAGAATTTAGAGATGAGCCATCAAGCGAACTCTACTCTCAACAATTCATTTCCGAGGCGCCTTCCGCTCTGCGGTCCGCCAAGCGATTCAACAACGATAATGTTAGGAAAGTCGCCAAAGAGGCAGAGCTGTTGCTAGTAAAATTGAAGGTCGGTATGCCAGCCGCTTGCGCCTCGAATTTGCCAGCTGGACAAATTCCAAATTACTGGGAATTTTATTCGAAGATATCGGAATTAGTTGACGAAATTTGTGAACAAATTGCAGATTTGAGGGCATCAGCATGAGCTATAGCAATGAACAGTGGCGGATTGCCATTATAAACCTATTAAAAAAGACTTCCAGTAATGCGATCCAGTGGGAACCTAGCCACCTCTTTGAGGGCGACGCTTGGACAGTCGTAGACGCTTCGCTCATGACTGTTTTTGACGGCAAGGCGTATGTAATTTCTCAAACTAGAACCAAATATTATTATGACGAAGATCAATATTCTTGGAGTGGCGGTTTCATATTTTCAATATATGAGGATGTCGGATTCGATTCCTACCGGAAAATAGCTACAGCACCTCAACTTAGTTCATTAAGCGCACTCTTCGAGGCGGCTGAAAGCAACATGGCATTTAATAAGAACGCACTTGATGGACTGCTATAGTACACAAATATCCGACTTTGATCTACCATATAACCGCTCTAAAGACTGATCATCAAAAGGTCGAATGACTGAAATTGGCGCGAAGCGGAATAGCCAACCTCAACAATGGCGGCGATCAACATCGGCCGCGAGCAACCCTCAGGGTGCCTCGGTCAAGCAGTCAAAACCATCACGAGTAGCATTCGTTACTTAAATGCAACCATTTTGGATGGAATAGCAGTATTAGGCTAGACGACCAACCCCCGTCAGTTACATTTCCCGACAGAGCACATGTTTGAGGGAAATATGACCAGGGTTGCAGCTAAAAAGAAGAAATCTGGCGGAGCTGAAACGCTAACAATCTCGCTTAGACTTTTGCGCAATGATCGCACCATCGATGACGCCGTTCGCACAACCGCCAAACTAAAGGAACAGTCGGCCAGCGATGGTCGCCTGTTTTACAGCCAATCAAATGATAATACTCCAAGTTGGTTGGGGCTGGTCAACCAGTTTGCAAGAACGCCGCTGAAGTTGGCCAACAAAAGTTGCGCGGCAGTGTTGTTCATTAACGTTATCGATGAAGACGGCAAAACTCGCACTTTTGCACTGGCGTTTGGCAGTGGTCATCTGGCGCTGCATGCCGATGCGTTTGAGCGTAATTTCGGATTGAAGGTTGCTCTCAATTCTATTGCTCGAGCCAATCTTAAGAATCTCGATATGGCAACGCTCGAGGCGACGTCATTCCAGAAGCGAGTTCAGGCAAGCCGCACATCCGATTTGGGAGGTTTCGGGCTCGATACTGAGCACGACCTGCTTCGTCTAGTCGGCGGAGTGCCAACCGATACCACTTTCGCTAGTTCAGTGTCGGGCAAGGATGCACTGACCCTCACCGCCAAGCTTTCGCCGAGTAAGATTGCTACGAAATGCGCGGATGCGCTCAAGCTATTCGTCGCGACCGACTATAAGAATGATTATGGCTTCATCGACCAGATTTCACCAGTCCGCAAAACAGACCTGATTCAATTGCTCGACTCGTTAGTTTTTGCTGAAATCCAAAATCTACTAATGAGTAAATCTTCCGATCTTCATCTTACAATTCCAAATATCATTGACCCCGAAGAGACGCATGAAATTGGATATTTTGGAACAGGTTTCAAGTCAGGGGGTAAGCAGAGTTACGCCGATTTGACCATTGAGGATTATATCGCTGAAATTCGGACGGGCCGTCCTACGGAGTTGATTGATATAGGCAGTATCAAGGCCGGACAGGAAATTCGAATCATCAAAAACGGACAAGGAGATAAAAAGAAACGGCAGCGTCTATACGACTGCTTCGTGTATGAAGCAAATCATGACAAAAATACCTATGTCCTATTTGCTGGCGAATGGTACTTGATCGAAGATCAGTTCTTTAAGAGTGTCGAGGCCGATTTTATCAAACTCGTAAGCTCCACGCCATTTATTACGAAGACCAAGTGTGTGACCGAGCGCGAGCTGATTGAAAACCTCGATAAAAATCCTGACCTGCTTAATCTCGACCAAGTCAAAGCATCACCCGCAGGTGCCGCTGGCGCAAACCTCGAACCCTGCGACTTTTTTTCCCGTAAAAAGGAATTTATTCATCTGAAAGATGGGCACGGATCTGCACCCATAAGCCATTTGTGGAACCAAGGCGTGGTTGCAGCTGAAAGCTTCGTGCGTGACGAGAAATTCCGAAAAGCTGTGCGTGACAACGCCATCAAGCGTCAAAAGAGTGCGAAGAAAGCGGGTTTCGAATCACTTTTGCCTGATGGTCGCTCGAAACCGACGCCATCTGACTACAAGGTGATCTACGGGATTATGCGTCACCCATATAAAGCTTCCAACAAGCTCGGACTGCCGTTTTTCAGCAAGGTCAGCTTGCGCGCAGCTGCAAATCGGCTCGCCCTGATGGGTTATGCGGTAGAGGTGCATTTGATCGAGAAGCAATGACCAAACGATGAAAGATGCCCAAAAAAATCGCACGATGGGTAATTATAGCGGCACGATATCGCGAAAGTTCCTCCGTGCAGTTGACCGGCGGCGGCGGAGCATTCCCGAATTGACTGCGACATGAGCGGCAAGAACTCCACCTGTACGCGTCAGCGATCCGGGATATGGTCTCCATGTTGACCATGATGGCGATGGAATAGGATGTGCATAATGCCTCGTGGGACGTGACATGAACTGGAAGGCGTTCTGCTTAAGAATGGCCTTTTACCCCATCCTGCGTATGCCCGGCGGCGGCGAATGGCGGCCAGAAATCCTGAAACGGCATAAGCACCTGTTCGGCACTCGCGTCAAAGTGACGGGCACACGCGATGGGTTTGAGCTTCTGGCCATCGATCGCATCGAACTGGCATGACTCGCGATCAGGAGCTATGGGGTATGGCGTCCATGCTGTTGCGCCAACATAGCGACCACGCTCCGGTCAAAATCGCTGAACGGATAGGTGAATTGGCTGTCACCGGCGAAATGGGTGGCGTCGAACTATGGCACGAGGTTGCGCATGGACTTGATGCACTGATCGTTCAACGCCACAAGGTCTAAGCGGCCCAACGGTCCAAGGTTGGGAAAAGCGGCAACGCATCCGGGATCGGCGGTTCAGCTACGTTCGGATCATAGACTGACGCTGCGGCCCATTCGACCCGCCAATCCACCCGGACCCCTTCGCTGGTGAAATGTACAATGCCTGCGCCCTCTCTGGCGACATCCCAGCGGCATTCCAACTTTTCATTGTATGATCCAAGCAGGAGCGTTCCTTCGCTGAGCGCGACCATGAATCGATCATCATCCTCATAAGGCACCACCAGCACCGTATCGATATCGCCTGGCACGGACAGCCGAACGCTATCAGGGATCGGTCGGATCAAAACGGCCATAGCAGAATCACCTTTTCCACATGAGAACATGTATAGAACATATGCGACAGAAAAGGAGTCGGCAATGGTGATATCGATGGTGCATTCTTGTTCGGGGGTGGCAGCGATCCTGACCAGCCTTGCAACACTTTGGCGCACTGTGAGGGAGAGGTCATCCACTTCGGCGCGGCAGATTGAAGAGCAGCAGCATGAATGACCTGATCGGAACTGCGGTGGGCGCTGCGAGTGAGCGGCGCAATGGCAACAACGGCGACAGTCAGGTCATCTAGAGGGTTGAGAAACAGGGCAATCGACAGGCTTTGCCAAGCGCATAGGCCGTAAAAAAATATAGCTGATCGCCCCCCCACTCATGCGCCCGTTGAAAGGCAACATGGGTGGGGGCAAGGCGGCTTCATCTTATGAGCGCGATATTCTCATACGCTCTGGTCCTGCTACCGGGCAGCAGCGGTTCACGGCATGCCCCGCACTTTGCATTGGATTTCTCCCTGACCGGCAGGCGATACCAATCGACGCGATGACGGGCACCGCAAGCGGGACAGGCGATCTCCTCCACCCCGTTTTCAAATGCCATGGCCGATCCCCTTCATCTTCTTTGCACCAGCCTCTACCGCCGCCAGTAGCGTGTCGTTGGCGAGGTGCGAGTAGCGCATGGTCGATTTGTGATCGGCATGGCCCAGCACCTTGCCCACGGCGAATAGGTCGATCCCGGCATTGATCATGAAGCTGGCCGCTGAATGGCGCAGGTCATGGATGCGAAGGTCGGGCAATTTCGCTTCCTCCCGCGCCGTCTGCCACACGCGCTTGACGGAAACGAACGGCTTTCGGGTCTCGAGGTTGGGCAAGACATAGGGGCAGTGATCGAACCTCGGTACAGCCTTGAGTATATCGACGGCGGCGCTGGACAGCGGCACATACCTCGCCTTCCCCGTCTTCGATGTCGGGATCAGCCATTGCCGTTTGTCCAGGTCGATATACCGCCACTGAGCATGAAGCAGTTCCGACACTCGTGCCCCGGTCAGGAGCAGTAGGCCAACGATATGCTTGAGTTGGGGGTTCAGCGACGCTTCCACCGCTGCCATCAGCCGCTTTGCCTCGGCGGCGTTGAGATAGCGGTCACGCGCATTGTTGATCGGCTTGCGGGGAATGCCCTTCACCGGATTTTTGACGATGCCGGACATGTTCCAGCGCAGAGCCAGTTCAAACGACCGATTTAACAGCACCCTTATCTTCTCGACCGTCGCAGGAGCCAGCCCCTCCTCCTGTTTCTCAGCCAGCCACTTGGCGACGGCGGGCTGCGTGATTTCGTCCAGGCGCAGCTTGCCCCAGCGCGGGAGCAGATGCAGGCGGATGATCCGCTCGGTATTAGCAGGGGATTTCTGATAGGTCTTGGCGTAGTCGAGATGCTGGTCGGCCAATTCGGCATAGCTTGGGACAGCCCGCTTCTCCGTCCGCTTCGCGGCAGGGTCGCCGCCAAGGACCACCTGTGAACGAAGGCGTTGGGCCTCCTTCCTGGCCTTGTCAAAGCTGAGATCGTTATAGGCCGCGATCTTATGTTGCTTCTGTCGGCCGTGATCGTCCTGATAGCGCAGGTAGTATGTCTTGCCACCATTCGGGCGCGCTTCCAGCACGAAGCCGGTGATGACGGTATCGTAGAAGTCGGTTTTTCGCTTGCCCGGCTCGCATTGGGCCAGCAGGCAGAATGATGCATCGAGCCTTTGTTTTGGCATATTGAGTTCCTTTTTAAGTATGAGATTTTGGGCTTCGCCAGCGCACGAGAAGCGGCGCGGATGGGTCAGATCCAGAAAATGGGCAGTCGGCGCTGTGGGATTACGCAAATCGCCCGGATGCCGGTCCGCACCCGCCTCACCTCGGCCCCGAACGGGCCGACTTCACAGCGGGTGAGTTGGAGACAGCGGATGGTTGGTGGAGGGAGGGGCGGCAGCGTGGCCCTCATTCATCCATTATGACTGATTTTCTCTCAGCCATTTTCGAGGGTTTCCCCTACCCCTCCCCCCCTTCAGCGGTCAGTATTCGTCCTGCTTGATGATGATGGAGTTGAAGATCCGCTGTGCTTCAGCATCTAGATCGACAAGCGGCACTGGCCATTTCTCTCGGCCATTGATGCGCTTGGGCGCTCCGAACAGTCCACGCAGCAGCGATCCGCATTCCCGACACTGGGGGTTGGAGGGCGTCTTAATCCCGGCCAGTCGGAGCAGCTCCGATGCTGTCACGTTCCGGGTGACCTTTCGATCAAGATCGATCCAGGCCATGACCATATCCTCCACAGCGCTGCTCACCTTGTGGCGACCGTTCCAAGCCTCAAGCTGCTCTTCCTCGGTCTTGGTGAGCCACCACTCTCCGCCCTTTGACAGTTCGTCCGCCAACTGAGCATAGACTTGCTGCATGTTAATGCCGTGATCCTTCCGCAACTTCCTTGCCGATATTGTCCACCAGCGCGTGTTGCCGGTCGGATCGACAAGGAATTTTGCATCGTTCACGGTCGCCACGAACACCGTGCGGCGCTGATATTCCGATTCCGACCGTGCATAGGGTCGCCGGACCCGGTCGGCATCTGACGTGAGGAACCCCTTCAGCCGGGCGATGTCTTTGCGGAACGAACTGTCGAGTTCGCCGATCTCCACGATCCAGTTCGTGACCGCGCCGATGATCGAGTCCTTGTTGCCGCCGTCGAGATGGTGATCCAATTTTATCACCTCCTCTCGGAGCGCCACGTCGTCGATAAGCGAGCGAACCCAGCTCGTTTTATTAATGCCTTGCGGGCCTTGCAGTGTGAGGACGCCTCGGCAATGAAAGCCGCTGGGCAACATCACCGCAGCAACCGCGCTGAGCAGCCACTTGTGTAGTAACGTCTGCAACAGGCTTTGAGGGTAGTCTTCCTCAGGCCAGATGGTGGCATACATACTGGGGAGTCGATCCTCCCCATCCCACGGCTTGCTCTTGATCCAGTCGGCCACAGGATTATAGGCATTCTCGTCCGCGATCGCCTGGACGAATTCAGGCACCAGCCCGGTTGCGAGCCCGTATTGTGAGGCTAGGCTGAGTACCTTGGCCATGCTGACATTGCTGCGGTTGTCCGAGGTTCCCGCATGACCGGGGATGCTGATTTCATCCCGCTTCTTGATGACATTGTACCTAGGGACGATGCCTTCTGCCTTCAGAAGGTGATCGATGTTGGCGATCGTCGTTGGCGGTTGGTTCTTGGTATTGCGCGGCCGGTCGGGAAGCCCCGAGAGGACCGCATCCTTCTTATCTGACATATTCTCTCTATCTTACTTTCCGGCTGGGCCGTTCCGCACCGGCAACGGAAAGGGCAAAAGGGTCAAACCGCTGATCTCGTCCGCGATGCGATCTGCATTCCCTTCCCCACTTTCGATCAGGGCGAACGCGAGGGCCACGGACGCATCGAGTTTGGACCAGAAGATGGGCCGTAAGCCCTCAAGCGCAGCCCGGCCTTGTGAGGACAGGCAGCAGCGATTAAAAATTGCGTCGATCATGTGAGTTCCTTTGAGCTGTGCGTTTGATCGGCACCTGCCGAAGGAACAAAGGCGCAAAGGCCCAGGAAAAGGATGGGGGAAGAGCGATGTCCTCCCCCCAAAAAGGTCAGACGCTATGCAGCGCATACACGGGCGGTTGAGCCTGATACCAAAGGTGCTGAACAGGATCGCGGCCCTCGTATTTCCGGAGGAATCTTGCGATCCGCTTGTCCGAGACCCCAATCGAACGAGACGCGGTGGCGAGGACTTCATCCAGGGTTAGGATGCCGCTCCTCAGGCATGCCCCGATGGCACCAACCTCCAAGCTTCCGCTGCTGTTGGCAAGGATGGCGTCAATGCTCGGTCCATCGTCCCGAAGGTTCTGGTCGAGGTAAATTTGCCCTTTGTTGAACAGGGCTTCACGGTGCGGTGCTAAATCAATAAAGTGCATTGTTCCTGCTTTCGTTCGTCTGTTGTGGCGATCGAACTGAAAGCGCTGTCTGCGTGAGATCTAATGTCAACTCGACGCAATTGTGGCGTGTTCAGTTCGAACAACGCCCTCAATGCCCTTGCAGAGAACTTTCCGGCGTGGTCAACTTTCTGCCAGTTGCCGGACGGCGGCTTACATAGCGTGACGCGGCCACGGGTCAAGGGCCAAATTCGCTAAGGGATGAACTCCTTGCACATCGCCGCCAAGGTAGGGTCGATCTCTTCCCGGTCAGGCACGAGGACGATGAATGCGAAGCCGCTGTTGCCGACGGTCTTGATCCATTCGAACCAGCCGTCGTGTTTACCTGCCCAATCCCATGGCGGCTCGAAGCCGACCTCCCCGTAGCGAAGGGGCAAGGTTGGATTCCAGAAAGGCGAGAAGGCCGCCTCCCTGAGGAAATCAGCTTCACGGTCTCCGGGTTCGACAACAATGATGTGGGTCATATCGCCCAGCCCGCAAGCTATGGTGTCATGGATGCGATCGGCCAGCAGCCGGTGGAGGGTTGGGTCCAGTGGCAAATCGAGCGCGGCCAGCATGGACGGCATGTCGTGAAGTGACAGCATGGCAGGATTCCTTTCGGCGCATAAAAAAAGCGCCCCGGAGGACGCTGCGTTGGTTTCGTTGGCTGTCGCTGCGAGAGGGGCAGCTTTGGGGGCAATTCAGGGCGTTCCTATGCCTTCGGCTGGATCGGGCAGCGGTTGATCGGCATAGGCCCGACATAGATTCCGCAAGGTCGGATCAATCCCTTCTGCATCAGGGACGATCAGCACATGGCCCGCTCCATCGTCCGATACGATTGTCGGAGCTTCAAGGATGCTGCCATGCCGCTGCACCCATTCCCATGTCGGTATGCCGTCGATCAGAATTGGCCAACCGACTGCAGCTTCGATCGCGGCCATGATGTCGCCCGGCTGGATGATCACGAACACGCCCAGCTCAGCGAGCTCGCCATATTCCATCAGTTGGTCACGGCGGGTTGCCAGTAGGGCTTTCATGTCAGAGGCGATGGGGCTGTCCAGATATACGGCCAGTTCCGCCCACGTGTGGATGATATGCATATGGGTGACTCCAATAAAAAAACGCCGCCGGAAATCATCCCGACGGCGCGTTGTTTGAGAGATGGGATGGCCAATCAGCCGGACGGATCAGGCTTGGTCATCGCCTTATAGATACCGATGAGCACGAGAATGCCGATGGGAACGCCTGCTGCCAGCGGATAATGCGTGAGCAGATGCCATCCGCCCAGCATCAGCAACAGGCCCAGTGTTTCCTTGGTGCGGAAGATCAGGCCAGCCAGGATCAGGAATAGGATGGCGAGCTTTACCGCTACCACCATGGCCCCGAACAGCAGAAGGCCGATTATGATCCGCTCCATCAAACGGCCTTGTAGGTCGGCCAGTAGTTCATGGCATACTCCCTAAAAGAAAGCCCCCCGGAGGTCTTCCAGAGGCTCGTTGGTTAGGCGAAGATCGCGGGATAATCGGCCCTGACGGCAGATCGATGTTTTCGATTGATCGCTGATCGACGCCACAGACCGAACAGCAAGGGGACAAAGCCCAACCCGCCAAGGTGGATAAGGCAAATGCCCCCGACGATAGAGCCGATCACCTGCCAGTTCTCGCCTGCCGTCCAGCGTTTGCGGGCTTCCCGCTTGAGCAGGGCATCGAGCTTGGACTGTTTGAGCCCTTCTACATCGAGCGGTGGAATAGGCTGTTGGGGGAGCAGCATTTCGTCCCCCTCGACCACAAGCCCTTTGTCACGGGCAATGGTATCGAGAGCTTCCCTTTCTTGTTGCTGCCGCTCAGCCTCCCGCGCCGCCCTTTCCGCAGCATCAGCCGCCTTCTGATCTTCCTGCTGCTGCGCCAACTGGACCCGGCGAGCGGCAACCTGTTGTTGGATGTCCATTACTCATCCCCCAGGTTGCTGAGGACCGTTCCAATCACGGCCGGAGCTATGGCCAAAGCGACCGCGCCAGCCGCAGCCTTGCCACCCACCCGCTTGGCCTGATCTTCGGCGGCAATCACGTCGTCAATGCAGCGGGCGGCGCGGGCTTCCCTTTCGGATTCGGGAATGCGACGCTCGAAGGTGATCATCAGGGTTTCCCGGTCGCTGACGACAAGATGCCGTTGCATCACTTTCGTCATGAACACCATGCGCCAGCCTTGAGCCGCCATGGCATTGATATAGGCTTCCAGAACGCTGGTTTCGATCCGGCCTTCACCCAACAGTGCGGAACTGATCGAACCATCGGCAACGTCGATGACCTTATATTCATACTCCATCTTAAACCTCCTTCCAGATCGCCTCGACAAAGGCGCGGCAGGCGGTCCGACCGTTGACGATGTTCCGGCCTACCGAAACGCGGATGGTCTGTTCATTGATGGAATGGATTTCACGGCCACGCTGCTTGGCCTCTTCATAGGCCCGCGAGGTTGCGATGGCTCGGCAGGCCACCAGTAGGGCGTCTGCTTCCGGGATAAACTGGTAGCGGGAATAGCGCAGATCGACTGTGAAGCCGCTCGCTGTATCCTTGATCGCGAACTTCGCATTTTTGTCGCCGCCAGCCGTGAGCGGCTTCGACACATCGGCGGGCGTTGTGCAGGCAGACAGGATCGCCAGACCCAATGCGGGCATGATTTTCTTCATGAGATTTTCCATTTGCATGAGGGAATGAACCGAACCCGAACGGGCACGGCTGAACAGGCAGCATCGCTATGTCTGTTGATGTTTCACTGCTCGCCCCCTCACGCCTTGGAGAGCGACCTTCGGCTTCAACCTCGCGTCGCCCTATGTACCTCTCGGAGCGACGGCCGAAGCCGGATGTTAGGAACCTAGCCACTAGAGCAGGCGCATGCGCCTTTATCGGCGAACCGACTGGACATGCGCGCATGCCACCCGGCCTCCAAATCTGGCGACCGAGTTTAGTGGCTGGGGTTCCTACGCCCCACCTTCCGGCTTTCACGGAAGGCAGAGCTTTTCTGGCGGGATTAGAGCAGCTTCGCAATAGGCGTTTGAATCCGCCTGTTCATATAAGGTGGCAGATTTTGCGCGATAGTCAGTGGCTATTTGTTCGAGTACTTTTGCCTAATCTGCTTTAGGCAGGCTTTTTGCGAAACCGGAAGCGCACCTTGAGGATGACAGATGGCAAGCGTACAAGAAACGGTGCTTGCGCGTGCTGACGGGCCGCGTCATAGAGCCGTTGCGCGCCTTCTTGCCCGGCTTTCACTATACTGATGCCTGCATCGCTGATCTTCTCGGATGCCCAATCTGGCAACGGATCGCCCTTAATTGCCGCAAGACGAATGTCCCGACTGGGGATTATGAACTCCTTGTGCGCACGCAGTACCGAGAGGATCACATCATTCTGGTCTGGAAGGTATATCTGTTGAAGCATTTTGGCTTTGCGGCGCTCAACTGATGCCTTATCTAAGATCTCGGTGAGCGATTTTTCCACCTCCTCGCGCCGACCTTCATAGAATAGATCAAAATGATCTTTCGGCCATGACGATAAGATTTCGACCCAATTGGAGTACGCCTCGATTGCCGCCTCCATTTTTGAGAGCAGCAGATTTGAACGGTCGCGCCGCTCATTCAGCGCAAACATTATCGCCCCTGAGAATAGGCCAGACAGCAACGCGGTAACGAGCGCCTGAACAAGTGACATTGATTCCCCCTCCGGCGACGCCCCGTATCAACGCCGCTCCTAACGACGGTGCCTGCCTCGATCTTTCAATCAATGTTATGACCGTCGGCCTTGAAACCGTGAAGACTGCGCCGCTTGAGATTAATTTGACAAAAAGTCAGATTAGCGGTCCGCGCGTGCCACTGGCTTGCCTACGCGTTTCCATTTCCCGTTCTTGGCAAACATCTTGCCACAACGCATAGGTGGAACCGACCATCGCTTCCAATTCCGCTATTGGAAGCAGGTCGATATTGTCGTCGGTATGCAGGACCGGCGGACGCAGATTATCTGTAGGATCGCCAAACTGGAAGATCGCGAGCCGAACGCTTTCGTAGTCGGGATCAGCAACGCGGATATGCTGGTGCATCATCGAAAAGACGAACCGGCGGGCGGCGCGGGTTAGTCCTCTCGACCGGCGAGGATCGATGAATGCCACCAATGGCCTGCCCTCGTGCGCTAGCACCATTGGCAACCAGTAGGATACTCTCTGACCCGTACCCATCGAGAGCTGGAAGAAATCTTGCGCACGGCCAAGCATGTTTGAGGTCGTCGCAAATTCATGCAGACCGCGAGCGACCGCGACGTTGGCTTTCAATTCATCGCCCGAACGACACTTGCCTCGGAGCCGATCCTCTACAATCGTCCATGCCGTTGGCGCGACCAACCCAAACATTTCGGGTTGAACATTGAATATATCGTGGAAACAAGCCCTCAGAGGGCCGTAGGAGAAGGGCGGACGCCCATTCTTCATCTGCTCAAGTGGCTTGCGCTGCTGCTCCCTGGGCAAGGAAGCGATACGAGCAAGGTCAATGTCAGGCAAAGGGCGTATCTTCACTCGGTTCTCCAGCCTTCGGCGCGATCCCAATCGAAATCTTGTGAAACTTGAATCTGTCGAGGATCACATCATCCGGGATTCGCAGCCCAAAAGCAACCGATGTTCGTCCTTTGTCCACGATATAGTGCCATGGGGAATTCTTAGCATGTGAGAGGTCAACCAACCTCCCAGCAGAGAGCTTGCCATAGGAATTCAGCACCTGCTGCACGAGCATTCTAACGGCTGGATTTCGAGGTTCTTGAAGAGGCCTTTTCTCGCCTGTCAGTGCATCTTGTCCTTCTGCACGAATGCGGATGGGCTCGCCGCCTGATGAACGAAACGCCTTATAGGCAGTAGGATGCACGGGCCCATACTGCCAAGCTTCAAAGCACCCCTTAACCAATGGACGCTTAGTTTCATTCAAAAAGAGGCCATGTGCGAAATATAGCAGCTTCTGCAGAGCCAAATTGGTTAAAACGATTCCGTTACGGTCCGCCTCATCTAACATGAGGTTCGCTATCGCACGCGGATCGTAGGGAGCATCGTTCATCGCCTTCCCCTACATGCTTATAAGGCCAGAGGGAATCCTGTCCGGCACAAAAGCTCTTACCTCCTTAGCGGCGTACAAACACGCGGCTGTATGAGCGGCGCGTTCGTTCGATCGGAGCCTTTTATCACGGTAAAGCGCCTCGCACTAGGAACTGCAAAGGCCCCATTACGTCCCACGCTTTACCCACTGGACCAAGCCACAGACACATAAACTAGGCAATCTCTCGGCCATAAGCCGAAAGGCACTTTCGCTAGTGTTTTCAGGGATTTCCTACTGAAGGACTGGTGCCGCTTACGTGACTCGAACACGTGACCCCATCATTACGAATGATGTGCTCTACCAACTGAGCTAAAGCGGCGTTGGGGCGGGCAGATAACAGCGGTTTGCGTTCAGGACAAGCGCCCAATTCGCCTTATCGCGCGGAATCTGCCATCCAACCGGTTCGGAGCATCATTCCGCCCCGCCTTTACGGCCTGTTTACCATTCCCATGTCACAGACGAGTCTTGCGAAGATGGGCTTTTATTGGGCTAGGGACCGACTCGATGGACATTCTGCGGGGGCATGAAATCGCCAATGACCGGGACGATTTCGATTCTGCCGATGACGCAGCGATCGAAACCCCGCCCCTCGTCGGATCGGACGAGCGCCGGATGCAGGTGCGCGCCTATAATTATTGGGCGTCGCTGCTGGGCCATCGCGCTCTGCCCTCGATCGAGGACCTCAGCCCGCAGGACCTGGAGGATTTCGGCCCTTACAGCGTGCTGCTCGATTTCAGCACGGGGCTTGAAAATCCAGCCGTCGTCTATCTGGGCACGGCGCTGCGCCGGGAGTGTGAGATCGATGGCGTCATCCACTATATCAACGATGTGCCTTCGCGTTCGCTGCTGTCGCGGCTGACCGACCATTATCTTCAGATCATCGCCAACGCCGCACCGATCGGTTTCGAAGCCGGATTCGTGAACCAGCGCGGCGCGGAAATTCTGTATCGCGGCATTTTGATGCCCTTTTCCTCCGATGACGAGACGATCGATTTCGTGTTCGGCGTCATCAACTGGAAGGAAGTCGCCGCGCGCGACGTCACCGCCGACATCGACCGCGAAGTCGAAGCCGCGCTGCGAACCGCGCCCAGTGCGCCGCCGGTCGCACCGATCTGGGCGGACGGCCCTGCGGTGGACGAGGATGAAACGCTGGACCTGACGGGCATGGAAAGCCCCGATGACGACGCGCCGCTGGCCGACTGGCTGCAACTGGCCCGCGACAGCGCGGAAAAGGCGCGGACCAGCGAGGCGCGCAGCCATGCCGCCCTGTATCGCGCCATCGGCCTGTCCTATGATTTCGCGCTGGTCACGCTGGCCCGACCGGACGAATATGCGCAGCTGCTGGACGATAGCGGACTGAAGGTTCAGGCCCGCGCACCGATGACCGCGGTGGTGAAGCTGGTTTTCGGCTCCACCTATGACAAGACGCGCATCACCGAATATGCGACCGCCCTGGACCATGCGCGCGCGCAGGGCGTCGATCTGGGCGCATTCGGCGACTATCTTGCCGGTTATGAAGGCGGGCTGAAAGCGCTGGTCCGCGACGAACGCGCCCAACGCCGCAGCATCACCGCCGCCCGTCCCGACCGGCAACAGGTCGCTCGTGCGGCGATGAAGACCGCCGCCGCCATCGACCCGCTGACCATCCACACCGATGGCGACGGGCTGGCGGTCATCGTGGCCCGCCGCGAGAAGGACGGATCGCTGGCGATCGTCGGCGCCGTGCCCGAAGGATCGGACCTGAGCCAGCGCGCGATCATCGCCGCGGCGACCTGAACGCGCAGTCGGCTTTCGACGCGGCAAAGCAGCCCCTTATCGGCAGGAAGCACCGTCCCTCATTGACAGAACGGGACCATGGGCCGACTTTCAAGGCTAGCCTTCGGCTGTCCATTGCTGCGTCGTATCTCGTCACTATATTTCAATAAAATGTAACTTTGTTTCCTGATATGGGTTGAGCCTCTCGAACTGGCGGCGCATAGTGGACGGCATATAAAGGGGGGGTCGCCTAGCGGTTCTCCGGCGGCTTTTCCGTTCCAGAAAGCGGGCATGACCCGTGTGCAAGAGGTTGTTCATGACGGCAGTGGCTGAACGCAAGCAGGTTGATATTTCCATTCGCGATGCGCTGGAAACGGTGCTCGCAGGGGGCGCGCTACCCGGCGACAACGAAGGGTTCGATAGCGACGCCATCCATGCGGCGGCCAGCTTCATCGCCACCGCTGCGGGCACACGCAAGCCCGGCCATGTCACCATCGCGATGGAAACGCTGGGGGCCATGGAACCCCGAAACGAAAGCGCCAGCGGCCGCTTCATGCGGATCGCCATCGTCAACGACGACATGCCCTTTCTGGTCGATTCCATCGCCAATGCGCTTTCGGCAGCGGACATCATCATCTATCGCCTGCTGCATCCGGTGCTGTCGGTGGAGCGCGACGGCGCGGGCCATCTGAAGGCGATATTGGACGATGAAGCCGCCGGGGCACGGCGGGAATCGATGATCTATATCGAGGCGGATCGGGCCGATGCGAAGGCCCGCCGCGCGCTGGAAAAAGCGTTGCAGGAAACGCTGGCCGATGTCCGCGCCGCCGTGACCGACTGGCCTAGAATGCGCGAGGCGATGGCCGCAGACGCGGACACCGTGACCGATGAGGAAGGCGCCGCGCTGCTGCGTTGGTTCCTGGCCCGCCATTTCACCCAGATCGGCCATGAGGTGCGTGACCGCAATGGCAAGGCTGGAACGCGCATCGGCATATGCGGGCTGCACGATGACCCGTTGCTGGCCCCTGCCACGCTGGAGGCCGCGTTCAACTGGTTCGAGGAAGGCCGCCGGACGCCGCTGATCATCAAATCGAACCGCCTGTCGCGCGTCCACCGCCCGGTGTTGCTGGATCTGTTGATCGTGCCAGTGCGAGAAGGAAAGCAGGTTAAGGCCCTGTCCATCCATGCAGGCATGTGGACCAGCGCGGCGCTGGCGACGACGCCGGACAAGGTACCGCTGCTACGGTCCGCCCTGTCGACGTTGATGGACAAGTTCAGTTTCGATCCGCACGGCCACGCGGGCAAGGTGCTGGCCCATGCCCTGACCGCCCTGCCCCATGACATTCTCATCGGCTTCGACCGGGAGACGCTGGAGCGGCTGGTGCTGACCTTCATGTCGCTGACCGACCGGCCCCGGCCCAAGCTGGTGCTGGGGACCAGCGCGCTCGCCCGCCATCTCTACGCTTTCGCATGGCTGCCGCGTGAGGAACTGACCACGGCGCGGCGCGTCGCGGTGCAGGATATGCTGTCCCAGGCCTGCAACGGCCCGGTGCTGAGCTGGTCGATCGCGCTGGAGGAAAGTGGCCTCGCCCTGTTGCGCATCACGCTGGACCTGCGCGGCGAAGGCGTGGCGCCCGACGAACAGCCGCTCGACCGGCAGTTGAAGCAGATGGTGCGCGGCTGGGTGCCCGCCGTCGAGGAAGCGCTGGCCGAAACCGAGGAGCCGGGCCGCGCCGCCGCACTGGCGCAACGGTTCGCGCCCGGCTTTCCGCAAGGCTATCGCAATGGCGCAGGTCCAATGGAAGCGGCGATGGACATCCGCCTGCTGCATGGCCTGTCCGGCCCCGGCGACAAGTCGATCCGCATCTACCGCAATGACGACGACGCGCCCGAACGGCTGCGGCTGAAACTCTACAGCCACGATCCCATCGCCCTGTCCGAAGTCGTGCCCGCCTTCGAGAATTTCGGCTTCCGCGTGATCGAGGAAATGATGACGCCGGTGGAAGCCAGAGACCAGGCAGGCACGCTGGGTCATGTCCAGCGCTTCGTGCTGGAACTGCCGGCGGGGGAGGATGCCGATGCCGTGATCGCCCGCGCCGACATCGTCACCGAAGCCATTGCGCAAGTGACCGAAGGGGTGGCGGAAAACGACCGTTTCAACGAACTGATCGTCACGGCGGGGCTGGACCAGCGGTCGGTGGTGCTGCTGCGCGCCCTGTTCCGTTATCTGCGCCAGACCGGCATGGCCTATGGCATGGCGACCTTTGCCGAAACACTGCGGCGCGAACAGGGCATCGCACGCCAGCTCATCGAATTGTTCGAGGCCCTGCACGATCCGCAGGCCAAAGATGGCGCGGCCCGCGCCGCCGCCGCCCAGCTGGAGATAGAGGCGGGGCTGGAAAAGGTGACCGCCATCGATGAGGATCGCGTACTGCGCCTGCTGCGCGCCGTGATCACCGCGACGCTGCGCACCAATTTCTACAGCGAAGCCGCCGCCGAAGCGCTGGCGTTCAAGCTGGACAGCGCCATGATCCCCGGCCTGCCCGCGCCGTTGCCGTGGCGGGAAATCTGGGTCTACAGCCCCCGTGTCGAGGGCATTCATCTGCGCGCTGGTCCCGTCGCTCGCGGGGGGCTGCGCTGGTCCGACCGGCGCGACGATTTCCGCACCGAAATATTGGGACTGATGAAGGCGCAGCGGGTCAAGAACGCCGTCATCGTGCCGACCGGCGCGAAGGGCGGCTTCTATCCCAAGCAATTGCCCAATCCCCAGGTCGATCGCGATGCATGGTTTGCGGAAGGGACCGAAAGCTATCGCATCTTCATCCGGTCGCTGTTGTCGGTCACCGACAATATCGTGAAGGGCAAGGTCACCCATCCCGCGCAGGTGGTCATCCATGACGACAACGACCCCTATTTCGTCGTCGCCGCCGACAAGGGGACGGCGACCTTTTCCGACGTCGCCAATGCGATCGCGCTGGACCGCGACTTCTGGCTGGGCGACGCGTTCGCCAGCGGCGGGTCCAACGGCTATGACCACAAGGCGATGGGCATCACCGCCAAGGGCGCGTGGGTCAGCGTGAAGCGCCACTTCGCCGAAATGGGCGTCGACGTGCAGAGCCAGCCGGTGACGGTCGTGGGCTGTGGCGACATGTCGGGCGACGTGTTCGGCAACGGCATGTTGCTGAGCAAGGCGATCAAGCTGGTCGCCGCGTTCGACCATCGCCACATCTTCCTGGACCCCGATCCCGATCCGGCGAAATCGTGGGAAGAGCGCAGCCGCATGTTCGCCCTGCCCCGCTCCAGTTGGGAGGATTATGACAAGGGGCTGATTTCCAAAGGCGGCGGCGTCTTCTCCCGCACGCTGAAGAAAATCCCGCTCACCCCGGAAGTGCAGGCGATTTTAGGCGTCAACGATGCGGAAATGGAGCCGACCGCGCTGATCTCCGCGATTCTGAAAAGCCCCAACGACCTGCTCTGGTTCGGCGGAATCGGGACTTATGTAAAGGCCGCCGCGCAGAGCCATGGCGATGTCGGCGATCCCGCCAACGACCGGCTGCGCGTCAATGCCGAGCAATTGCGGGTCAAGGTGGTGGGCGAAGGCGCCAATCTGGGCACGACGCAGGCGGCGCGCATCGCCTTCTCGCTGCGCGGCGGACGGATCAACACCGACTTCATCGACAATTCGGCCGGCGTCGATTGTTCGGATAATGAGGTGAACATCAAGATCGCGCTGAACAAGGAAATGGCCGAGGGCCGCCTTGCCTTCGAAGATCGCAACAAGCTGCTGGTCAGCATGACCGACGCGGTGGGCGACATCGTGCTGGAGGATAACCGGTTGCAGGCGCTGGGCCTGTCCATCGCCGAGCAGGGCGGCGCGGCGGACCTTGCCAGCTATGTGCGGCTGATCGAGACGTTCGAGGAAGCGGGACGGCTCGACCGGCAGGTGGAAGGGCTGGCCGCCAACGACCAGCTCATCCGCCGCTCGCAGGACGGCATGGGGCTGACCCGGCCGGAACTGGCCGTGCTGCTTTCCACCGCCAAGCTGGCGTTGCAGGACGCCATCGAGCATGGCGATCTGGCCACCGACGCGTCGATGGGCGGGGAACTGTCCGCCGCCTTCCCGCCTGCGATGCAGAAGAAGGAGGCGGATGCGATCGCCGCCCATGCGCTCGCGAAGGAAATCATCGCCACCAAGGTCGCGAACCGTATCGTCAACCGGCTCGGCCTGATCCATCCGTTCGAACTGGCGGAGGAAGAGGGCTGCTCGCTCGCTGACCTTGCCAGCGCCTTCCTGATCGCGGAGCGGCTGTACGACATCCGCACGCTGTGGGACGACATCGACGCGGCGGACATGTCAGAAGCGGCGCGGCTTGCGCTGTTCGGCGACATTGCCGATGGCATGCGCGCCCAGATTGCGGACATATTGCGCGCCCTGCCGACCGGCGTGCTGCCGCAGGAGGGACATGACCTGCTGGCCCGGGGCGTCGGCAAGCTGGCGAAGAAGGTCGACGATCTGTTGACCAGCGAAGCGCTGCGCCGCGTCGCCGCCGTCACCGACCGGCTGTTGTCGCTGGGCGCGCCGGAGGATCTGGCCCGTCGCGCCGCCGGCCTGTTCAAGCTGGACGGAGCGGTCGGCATCGCCGCTCTGGCCGCTCGGCTGTCGCTGGATGAAGTCGCGCTCACCAACGCCTTCACCCATCTGGGCGAAGCGGTCGGGATCGACTGGGTCCAGTCCACCGCCGCTCGCATGGCGCCGTCCGACCCGTGGGAACGGCTGCTCATCTCCGGCGTGGCGCGGGATATGCAGCAGGTGCGGCTGGACTTTCTGAAGCAGGGCAAGGGCAAGGACATTGCCGCCCATGTCGAGGCCTGGTTGCAGCAGAAGGGTGCGCGCATCCAGCAATTCCGCGCCCTCGTCCACCGCGCCAAGGCGGCGGCGACGCCCAACGTCGCGATGCTGGCGGAAATCGCGGGGCAGGCGCGGGGATTGCTGGGGCGTTAGGCGTCATCCGGACTCCACACGCCCCTTCCGGAAAAGGAGGGGCGTGCGAAAGGTCAGTTATCGGCCAACGCCCGCCATGCCCGAACGTTTATTGCGCAACATCATCCGCAGCATTGAACGGCACCTTGCCCAGCCCCGGCCCATAAACGGGCACCACCGGATCGGCGGGAACGCGGCCGTGCAGCGCCTCGATCTCGGCCTCTCGCTGTTGGAGATAAAGCTGGCGGTAATAGGCGTAGGGATTTTCCTCGTCGCGGATCTGGCGGATCGTCTCGTCGAAGGCGGCGCGCTCGCCCAACTGGTTCAGGATCGTCGCCGGGATCACATAGGCAGGCCGGTTGAACGGCTTGCCGATCGCCAGCGGCACCACCATCTTGTCCACCGTATCGCCAATGATGTCGCGCAACGTCGTCGGCCCGACGATCGGCAGATACATATATGGCCCCGGCCCCACCCCATAATAGCCCAGCACATTGGCCAGGCCGTTGGGTCGATAGGGCAGGAAGAAGGGCTTGCGCTTGGCGATGTCGAACAGGCCCGCAACACCCAGCGTCGTGTTGATGGTGAAGCGCCCCGCCGTCTCCACCGCCTTGCCCGGCTTGAACTGGAGCATATAGGCGAGGAACACCACCGGCTCCTGCAAATTGGTGAAGAAGTTGCGCAGCCCCTTGCGCGCCGGGCTGGGCAGACCCTTGTTATAAACCTTCGCCACCGGCTCCAGCACGGCCTTGTCGACCGACTGCACCGTGGCGAAGCTCTTTTCGTTGAGCCGCTCCAGCGGATCGCCTGGCGGCGGGCCGTTGTGGCCGGTGACGACGATGTCGCCCGGCGCGGCATCCGGCGCGGGGGAGGAAAGCGCAGCACCCGGCAGGTTGGGCATGACCGGCGGGGGCGGCACGACCACCACGTCCGGCGTGGCGGCCTGCGCCTGTGACGGGGCAGCGATGGGGCTGTCCTGCGGCTGCGGTGCATCGACCGCCGCCTGCGTACCCATCATCATCATTCCAGCGACAACGGCCGGCAGCAGCATCTTATCGTCCTTTTCCCGGCGCGCCCTGGCTAGAGCGTTTGGTCAGCCGCGATTTCCTGATCGTCGGATGTCGGCCCCATTGACGACTTGGCGGCTAGAGGGGATGCCCTTTCCCGTCAATAGCATGACGGCCCGCGCCACGGTTCGCCGTGCCGCTCTTCATACATTTTGATACAATTTCCAGCGTTGCGAGGTTTGCAATTGCGAGTCGTTCGCGTTATTCAGCGCGCCATCTGACGCAGGATTCACGCCCCCTCTCATGCACGCCACCGTTCAACCGCCGCAGAAGAAAAAGAAGAAGAGCGCCAAGGCCTTCTGGCTGAAGCAGTTGCATAGCTGGCACTGGATCAGCAGCGCCATCAGCCTGATCGGACTGCTGCTGTTCGCCTTCACCGGCATCACGTTGAACCACGCCGCCGATGTGGAGGGATCGCCGCAAACGGTGACGAAATCCGCCACCCTGCCCCCTGCCCTGTTGAAGCAGGTCGCGCCCGACGATCGGCCCGACATGAAAAAGCCGCTGCCCGCGCCCGTCGTGGACTGGGTGGAAAAGGCGATCGGGCAGAGCGGCGCGGGCGAAGCGGAATGGTCGGCGGACGAAGTCTATCTGCCCCTGCCCCGTCCCGGCGGCGACGGCTGGGTATCGATCGACCGGCAGAGCGGCCAAGTGACGAGCGAGGCGACCAGCCGGGGCTGGATCAGCTATCTGAACGACCTGCACAAGGGCCGCAACGCAGGCGATGCGTGGAAATGGTTCATCGATATTTTCGCCGTCGCCTGCTTCCTGTTCGCGCTGACCGGGCTGGTGCTGCTGTGGCTGCACTCCGCCAGGCGCCCCACCACCTGGCCGCTGGTCGCGGCAGGCCTGGCCATTCCGGCGATCCTCGCCATCGTCTTCATCCATTAACCCGGGGGACCATCCGATCATGCATAAGGGCATCAAACTGATATTGGGCGGCGGCGTCGCTCTGGGGGGAAGCGGGGCGGCAGCGCAGGCCGAAACGCTGAACCTGACCGTCAATTTGCCGCGGCTGTCAGTGGCGGAATATCACAGGCCCTATGTGGCGATCTGGCTGGAAAAGGAAGGCGCGGCTCCGCGCACCCTGTCGGTGTGGTATGATTTCGACAAGGCCAAGGGCGAAGGCGCCAAATGGCTGCGCGACATCCGCCAGTGGTGGCGCGTTTCGGGCCGTTCGATCAGTTTCCCGGCCGACGGCATATCCGGCGCGACGCGGGCTCCGGGTGACAACAAGATCGCCTTCACCACCGGAAAGGGACCATTGGGCCAGCTTGCACCGGGCAATTACACGCTCGTCGTGGAGGCTGCCCGTGAAGTGGGCGGCCGCGAACTCGTGCGCCTGCCGTTCAGTTGGCCCGCCAAGCCGGGCACCGTAGCACGCGCCAAGGGCAACAGCGAACTGGGCGCCATCAGCCTGACCATCGTCAAATAGGGGGATTTGTTCATGAAGGCCAATTATCTGATCGCGGCGGCGCTGGGTGCGCTGATGGTCCCGGGCGCGGCGCAGGCCCATCGCCAGTGGATGCTGCCATCCTCCACCACATTGTCGGGCAACGACAGTTGGGTGACGGTGGACGCGGCCGTTTCCAACGATCTTTTCTATTTCGAACATGTGCCGATGCGGACGGACGGCATCATCGTGACCGAACCTGACGGAACGCAGGGCAAGATCGAAAATGCCGCCACCGGCAAATATCGGTCGACCTTCGACGTTCATCTGACCAAGCCCGGCACCTATCGCATCGCCAGCGTGTCGACCGGCGTCATGGGCAGCTATACGCTCAATGGCGAGGTGAAGCGTCTGCCGCGCGGCACCACCACCGCCAATCTGGCGCAGGCCATCCCGGCCGGGGCGACCAATGTGCAGACTGCGAAGGCGGCCAGCCGCAACGAGATTTTCGTGACGCTGGGCGCCCCCACCACGACCGTCTTCAAGCCGACCGGCACGGGCATCGAACTGGCTCCCATGACGCATCCCAACGATCTGGTTTCGGGCGAGGCCGCGACCTTCCAGTTCCTGCTGGATGGCAAGCCCGCCGCCGGACTGAAGGTGACGGTAATCCCCGGCGGCATCCGCTATCGCGATGCGCTGGGGCAGATGGACCTTGTCACCGACGCCAGCGGCAAGCTGTCCGTCACCTGGCCGGAGCCGGGCCTTTACTGGCTGAACGCCAGCACCGGGGGCGGTCGCGAAGGCGGTCCGGGCGCAGGCGCGCCAGAGGCAGGTGGTCCGGGCGCCAGGCCCGCGCCCGAAGGCCCGGCCACACCGCCCAAGGACCGCGCCTCCTACATCACCACGCTGGAAGTGCTTGCGCCCTGAGCGATTTCAGGAACCAACATTGTCGCATCGCCATCCCGCCCGGCCTGTCCCCCGATATTTTCGCGGGCCGGACCGGACCGGGCCGGGTCAGCGACCTTGCCGGGCCGACCATGGGCACGGACTGGTCGGTCCGCATCGTCGATGCCCCGGCAGAAACCGAACAGGCGATCCATGCGACCCTCGCCCGCATCATCGCACAGATGAGCAATTGGGAAGCCGCGTCCGACATCAGCCGCTTCAACGCCGCGCCGGTGGGGCAATGGATGGACCTGCCCGCCGATCTGCTGACGGTGCTGCGCGCCGGGCTCGACATGGCGCGGCTGTCAGGCGGGGCGTTCGACCCGGCGTTGGGGCGGATGGTGGACGGCTGGGGCTTCGGGCCGGCTGGGCTGAGCGGCCTGTCGCGCCTACCCCGTCACACCGCACCATGGACCGCGATTGAGGTGGCGGATGGCCGCGCCCGCCGCACCGCAGACGTGACGCTGGATTTTTCAGGGATAGCCAAGGGCTTTGCCGTGGATGCGCTGGCGCAGGCGCTGCGCGATCTGGGCGCGGTGGATTTTCTGGTCGAGATCGGCGGCGAACTGCGCGGCCAAGGGATCAGGCCCGACATGCAGCCCTGGTGGGTCGATATCGAAACGCCGCCGGGCCTGTCGCTCCCCACCTTGCGGGTCGCG
>Ga0065704_10070400_pt1 | contig 26708 bp, 9 predicted proteins | sample SwiRhicommuniRL2_FD_59091 | JGI IMG/M metagenome (GOLD analysis project Ga0065704, IMG submission 59091) | Switchgrass rhizosphere bacterial communities from Rose Lake, Michigan, USA - RL2 v2 (version 2) | ecosystem: Host-associated > Plants > Roots > Rhizosphere > Soil | place: East Lansing, MI | reverse complement strand
CCCCCCCTCTCTATCTCTCTCAATGAATAGATAATTTTTATTATAAATACTAGAATAAGATTTCTTCACCGTTTCTACGGTGAATATTGAATTGAACATTTAACAAGCAATTAAAAAGAGCCCTTATTCTCAGGGACTTGTGAGATTCTGGATCTGATGGCTTCTATTTCAATACCTTCCTTTAAGGCATATCTTTCCATACCTCTTTGATCAGCAGAACCAACGGTTTCCAAAACCACTTCGTTGATTTCTTCAATGTCGTCCTGGACTTGAGGCAATAACAAGTTAAGTATGATCCCGAAGAAACCTGTCACTGCGAAACCAGTTTCCATGACCAACATGATGGCATCAAAGAATCCTTGAAGTGCAGTGTTTCCTCCGGAGTATGTAAAGACATGCTCGAACCAGTTTGGAACCAAGGTGGCACCGAGACCTAACAAGAGAGAAGCGGTTAATAAGAAACGATCTCTTCTGGTGAACTCGGTGGTTGAGATAATCTTAATACCTGATACGGCTACCGAGGTGAAAAGGAACGAGGTCAAACCTCCCAACACAGGTTTAGGGATCGACACAATGGCGGCAGCGAACTTGGAGAAAATACCCATAATGATCATAAAGAAGGCACACCAGTAACCGACTCTTCTGTTGGCACACTTGGTAACGGAGATAACACCGTTGTTTTGAGCAAATGTAGACATTGGAGTGACAGTCATCAAACCGGCAATGATCCCGATCAAACCATCACCAAGAACACCACCCTGGATTCTCGACTCATAGACTTCCCCTTCGACTTCTAAACGTGACACATCCGAGGTAGCAGTGATATCACCAATGGCTTCCATCATCAAGACTATATACACTGCCAAAAATGGTAGAATGATGGGACCAAACACCTCTAACTTAAAGGTATGGACCCACATGAAAGTAACGGCTCTGGCACTATTAATAGCAGCAGACGAAAAGTATCCACAGGCAGCAGCAACAATACAACCCACCAACAAACCCACAATAATGGCACAAGACTTCATGATTGGAGAACCGAATCTTTCAGCAATGATGATCGTAACATAAACCAAGAATCCCAAACCAATAAACTGGGCTGACCCCCATGGCAAGGTGTGACGTCCATAAGTACACATAGTACCGATACAGGCACTACCACCGACCCAATCGTTGAAACCAGATCCAATCAAGTTGGTACCGATCAAAAGCACCACTGGACCAGTAACAATTGGAGGGAAAATCTTTTGCAAAGCCTTTGATGGAGCAAAAGATAAAAGGATTTCCAACAATGCACACACTATCCCACTGGCCAAAATACGACCATATCCATCGGGACATGGCAATTTTGTTCCATCAGCAGCAACGGGACACATTCCGTTAGTATACATCAATGGAATTGCTTTGGTCACAATCGAGATGGTTGCAAAAGATGTCCCCACCACAGACAACAAACCAGTACCTATATAGTATCGAGTGCCCCAGATATGGAAACGAGTGATCTGGATGCACGACAACAATCCTGACACAATCAACGACACGGAAACCAAATATTGCTGCGTAGCACTATCCAAGTTAGCCACACTCGAAATGATAATTGGAGGAGTCACCACCCCAGCAAGCATCGACAACGAATGTTGTAAACCCAACAACATCCCTAAGAAAATAGGCATTTCTGAGTTGAGACCGAAGAACGGCTGAGTCTTTGGTTCTCTTGATCTGAAAGGGATTTCAGGAATGAACAAGTAGCCGTAGTCGTAGTCTCCAAGTAACCCTTCCTTGGAGGTCCATTTGCGGACAATTCGTTTGCCGTAGGCTTTAAAATCCCACATGTTTATGATGATGAATATCTAGATGAGTTCACCAATAAACCTGGATCTTGCTTGGTTAAGTAGTATCGAGAACTAAAAAAAATAATTCCATGCCCTGTAGATAAGTTTCTTATCAGAAGTGATGAACCAACCATGGATCAATGACGATGCGTTAATTGCCGACGGGCCGGCCATCAGTTTGGGGATTCGATATTGGGCTACGATCATTGTAGTGACTTGTAGGAGGTGGTCTTTACCATGCTATTGTCCATTGGTGTTATATAGTCCATGTACGTGGACGTGGAGTTGCTTCAGCGAGCTGGTAGGAGCAAATTTAGTAGTGAAAAACAAAAAAAAGCGGAATTTCGGAATTCTCCGAGCGCAAGGCGAGACTCTTATCGGTGAGTAGTAGAGTTATGATAATCAATTTTGGTATGGTTCAAGGAACTAACTTGATTCTAGCAATGTTTGGAGCGACTTGGAAGGATGCTGGTCTTGGAATGATACTGGCCTTGGAAGGATCCTAGACCCGGCCTGGGTATACAAGCACTCCAATTACAATATATGATTCCCCACCACTTTCTATCATGAATAATGAAAATCAAGGGATTCTCCGCAGATTTGGTGAATTTACGAGGCTACACAATTTAACCGACAGGTCAATGAGATCGTCATTTCTTTCTAATTTAGATAGACTTAATAGATATCATTATCTTCCTTGGCTCGGATTTCATTGGTTAAAGAGTTTTACCAAGAGATATATGCTGAGAAGTATTAAAGCAAATGAAGCGAAGCGAAGTATTAAAGCAAATGGAGCCGAGTGAAGTATTATGGCAAATGCTTAGCTAAGCGAAGTATTAAGATAAATGCTGAGCTAAGCAAAGTATTCGTGATAGTTTTGAATTCTGAATACTGAACAAATCCTCATATTTGTGAAATACAAGAGTTTGAATTCAGAATTCAGAATTTCAATACTAAATACTGAATAATGTGGAGATTTACTGGTATCTAGCAAGGGCAACATTCTAATATTAATGTTCAAATTCTGTTTGTGATTTAGTATTCTCATTGATCTATATCGGTATCCTCCATACAATTTCCCCACCCCCGAAGTAATCTTTAAAACTCGTACTTGGAACTTTACGTACAGGTATGTGTTCGTCATGTGATCGATCACTCCTGAATTGTAACTGTCGGTAAAAGTTCTAAACTCACAAATGGTACAGCTCAATATGTCTAAATCGCAATAGATGAAAAACAATAAAAAAGAAAAATAAAAATAAAATACAAAAATAATAATACAAAAAGATTCTATTTATTTGTTGTATCAATTAGTAGAAGAATTGAAGGGTTGAAGAATTTGGAACTACTAGTAAAGATTTATGAACTCTACCTTTATCAAGAGTTCTGGTCTAGCTACTAGCAAATATGTAAGGATTCTAACTTACGAGATCTCTAAGAATACTAAAATATGAAATCGAAACTATTCATCCATTTTCTTATTTATTCATTTTCATTTTAATCATTTTCATATTTAATCATTTATATTTTTCATTTCCATATTTGATCATTTCCATACTTACTCATTTTCATATTCCTACAGCCTATTGTTTAACATACAGGTAGCATGGTAGCTATGGCAACTGTCTATCCTTAGTGTTCGTTGATTCGTCAATTGAATTGAGCCCAGGAACACAAATAATATTTAACAATCACACGATATTAGTACAAAACCATCTCTTGCTATGGATTATTCTGGTCGTATACATAGTGCAAATGGGCCTAGGACGCGATATCTATTCCTGCTTAATCCACGAGCCTAACACTCTCAAACTAACACTTTCAAACTAACACTCTCAAACTGGCTGGATTTCTAAACTCCGAAAGCTCCAACGGATTCCTAATAATTAATTATTTTCCGAACCACTGAATAATTTAACTACTGAAATGGATATTGCAACACTGAAGCTGCTGAAAGTGGAAAAAATCGAAATTCTACTTGTAAGTTGAAAGACACAGAACACCCTCTTTGCACCGCTGTACTCACTCTCCATCTTACTCCACGCGAAGTTAGTTATCCATCGTTCTTCCGCAGAATCATCTTAAACTTTATTTTCGCATATTTTTTTGTATTTGTTTTGTACCCAGTAATTGGCCAGCGGGCAACAATATTGAATTACAATTCTTGAGACTTCGATGATTAGGAACTTTGTCTTGGGTAGAACTGAGCTAGATCGCCACGAGCTAGTTGTAGAATAATTCACTATTCATACATAAACATTATCATTAGAATATCATTAGAATCTCATTAGAATCTCATTAGAATATCATTAGAATATCACTAGAATATCGATAGAATATCGATAGAATATCGATAGATTATCAGGAGAGCATCAATAGAATATAATACAAAATTATTTACAGAGAATCTACAACAATCTAGTGATTCTTAATCACACTAAACTATTGATATATAAACAGTACTTCATATTCAACTGACGGAATACTCACTATTCATAATTATTCACAACTTCCCAATAATAATTCACTAACTTCTAATAATTATCAATGTTTTTGCTGATACGTAAAAAATATCTTCAGTTGTTGTTTGTTGTGGGGATGCTCCTAGTGGTCTCGTTTGCTCTTTTAGCAATCACTAGCTGTAAGGAACCAACCAGCAAAGCCTTCGCCTATGAAAAGCCAAAGGTAAATAAAGCTCAGATTGTATCCTCACTAGATCTAAGGGTAGACAAACTCTTAGATCGAAAACTTGCAGCCGATATTCAGGATAAGCTTTGGATCTTGGAGACTCGCCTTCAAGATGAGACTCTTGAGATTCCAAGCTACTATTCCAAGAGCCACAAACATCAGACCCAGAAACATCCGATCCAGAAACCACCGATCCAGCCGTTCGATCCTCGAATGACTCTTGCAATGTACTTTCACCATTTACGAAGAAGGGAAAATGACGTTGCTGTTCCATTCCATTGGTATGATTGGAAAGATCTTTCTCTATTGAATAAGTATATTCTTGCGTCGGAAGGAAGAGTCACTTGTTCCATACTTGATGCTAGACCTGAAGAAGAAAGACTCAATAAGATCAGTGAGGAAAAGAAGAAGATAGAGGATGAAAAGAAAGCGAAAGAGGAAAAGAAGAAACAGGAAGAGAAGAAAATGGAAGAGGAAAAGAAGGACGAGGAGAGGAAAGAAGAGGAAAAGAAGAAGGAAGAGGAAAAGAAGAAGGAAGAAGAAAAGAAGAAAGAAGAAGAAAAGAAGAAGGAAGAAGAAAAGAAGAAAGAAGAAGAAAAGAAGAAAGCAGAGGAAGACAAGAAAAAGGAAGAAGGCAAGAACGACGATCCTAAAGTAGAAGAGAACAAGGACGATCCTAAAGCAGAAGAAAACAAAGTAGAAGAAAATAAAGAAGATCCTAAAGTCGAAGAGAAGAAAGAAGATCCTAAACTAGAAGAGAAGAAAAAAGATCCTAAAGTCGAAGAGAAGAAAGAAGATCCTAAACTAGAAGAGAAGAAAAAAGATCCTAAAGTCGAAGAGAAGAAAGACGTACCTAAACTAGAAGAAAATAAAGAAGATCCTAAAGTCGAAGAGAAGAAAGAAGATCCTAAAGTAGAAGAGAAGAAAGAAGATCCTATAGTTACTAAGAAAAGAGATATAACGACCTCAAATCAAGTATCGTTTAAACGAGACCTCCAGAAGAGAAAGTCCGATGATCCTACTACTTGGTGCTTAAACGACGAAGATCTTCCTAGTGACTTTGATGACGGCAATCAGAATCGTCCAGGCTTCAATGTATTCAAAAACCCCGGCCACACCACCAACGATATAGCCATGTTGGTTGGTAGTTCATTCCTCTACTCACACGCACCTCCTCCGTCTTTGATAGTCTTCTTGGCCAATGATGGTTCTTATAAGGTGACGACTTCACCATCAAAGAGAAAGTTATTGGATAACGGTCTTGTTGAGGAGTATATCTTCAACACCAAGTCCAAGTCGGTGAGTGTATCTAAAGAGTTCAACGCTCTCAAGTCTAAAATCCCATCAGACAAAGACCAGGTTTCCAACGAGTACCTCTATAAGATTCCTGAAGAGTCTTTTGAATTCAACTACGAGGAAACTGTCAGAAATCTTGAGGAACAACGACAAGCAGAATCTCTCTCGCCTATGGAACAAAACTACCTCGACAGTTTGAAGTACTCTGATTTCAGTGTGAGGAACGGTGGACCATCCAAGTACTTTGGGGAAGCAAGACTTCTCGCTACGACCATGGGTGACGGTTATGACTGGCGTTTTTTTGGTGGAGTCCACAAAAATACCTACGAGCAATCGTTGATTCTTCACCGCTTAATTCGTACGTGGTTGTCGTTCACTAGAAAAAATGGTGTAGTCAGTTGGGTTGCCCATGGCTCGCTTTTATCGTGGTACTGGAACGGAAACTCGTTCCCGTGGGTAAATGGGTTCGATATCCAAGTTCCATTGATGGATTTGCACAAGTTATCACGAGAATTTAACCAGTCACTCGTAGTTGAAGATGCTGCTGAAGGATTCGGAAGATATTTCTTGGACTGTGGATCCTTCATCACTCAACGTACCGAAGGTAACGGAAACAACAAGATCGACGCGAGATTTATCGACGTCGACTCTGGGTTGTATATTGATATTACCGCACTAGCCACTACCGACAGCAAGGCACCTCCAAGGTACGACACCCAGTTGCCTAAGGACTGGAAGCATGACGAGCAAGGACCGCTTAAGACCAACAAACAATTGAAAGTATACAACTGTCGCAAGAACTTCTTCTATACCCACGAAGAATTGTCGCCATTGATCAGAACGTCCGTGGCGGGAGAGCTTGCATACGTTCCCCAGCGCTTCACCGAAATCTTGAGTACCGAGAACTCTCAAGGAATGCTCTCTCGGAAGGCCAACCAGCATGTGTTTCTTCCGCAATTGCGTCTCTGGATCCATGAGGAGGATCTCCACCTTTATATTTCCGATACAAAGACGTGGAATCGCCACCACAGCTTCAACGAAAAGTATTCCGAGAACAGTGACTCCTTCAGTGATTACAGCAACCGCTTCCACAAAACCTCGTCTCAGCTTTCCGACAACGATATGAATATCATCGACAGATTCACACCCAAAGACTTCTCTCAGATACTCATGAAGGACGAGATATTTGCCGAGTATTATACGAGCCGTGAATTCACTAGTTTCCATGAAAACGAAATCATGAACCTTATATTCGACAAGTCTACCAATAAGATGACCCTGGGTGATTCTGCCAGCTTCGGGCCTTCAAAATACGAACCATTCATGTACAAACTTCATGAACAGTATACCACATATGAAGAAGAATATGCTCGCTACTTGGCCTTGGTAGAGCGCTCCAAACAAAAGTAGACTTTGCATAATGAATCGGGCACAACGAAAGCAGATCTTGCATAATGACTCTGACCACCACCTCAGTTCATTCTTAATTATCATCACGGGATTTTCAGCTAGTGGTATTATGTGGAATCAAACTCTACATGATGTCTATAGACTGACAATATATAACTAGAGTATCTAGCATTTAACTGGTTACTCATTTCTCACAGTCTTTATATAAGTTAGTGATCTTAGTGATCTTAATCTAGTTATCCTACTTAGTTATTAATTAATAACTCAAAGATATCATAAAATCCTGAGCGTAGCGAAGTATTTGTATGTATTTCTTCTCCCTACTATTGTTCACAAATACTGAGAGAAGCGAAGTGTTTGTATGTATAAGTGAGCTTGTTCTCCCTGCTACGCTCAGTATTTGTATATGTATAAGTAAGCTCGTTCTCCCTAGTAATATTTTTGTCTAGTAAACTATTACTATCTTAGTACCTACTTGATAATCTTTAACCTACATAGACTTACAATATCTCAGTGTTTTCTACTAATGTCTCAGTGGACTTTCCAACTAATATTCCTAGTGGTAAGTATCTTATTAAGTGGAATTGTCTGCGGTTCTAGTTATACTCCACCTATGAATGTACTAGTGGACTCACCAGTAAAATGTGCTACCTCAGACTAGTGAACTTCCTCTACATCCTCAGACTAATGAACTTCTCTATATCCTCAGACTAATAGACTTCTCTATTCTATCAACTTCTTATACTCACACTACAATACCAGCTTTATCTTCTTAAACAGAAATATATTGGTTATAATTAGGATCTAGAAATAAATGATTAGTTTTCGGTATTAACCTTCTCAGATAACTGGGCTTGGGCAACCAAGTTGGCGGGAGCATCCATTCTTGGCAACATGACTTCCACCATTCTGATCTTGTCAGGCACGGCAAAGGCAGCGTCGGTGAACAAAGTTTCCAACTCACCAACAGTGGCTACTCTCTTGGTTTCGTAGTCTTTGGCGTTGAATAATGGCAAAAGAGCCAAGTTGTTCCATGGTTGGATATCGTTATAGGTGGCGTTCATACCGTGAATCAATCTTTCAATGGTGTAACCATCGTTGTTTAACACGTAAAGGTAGGTATTGTTACATTCCCACTTACATAAGGTGGAGATTTCTTGGACAGTCAATTGCAAAGAACCGTCACCAATGAATAAAATGACTCTTCTGGTAGGGTCGAGTTCCATGGCAGCCATGGCAGCACCATAGGTGGCACCAACGGTGAACCCAATGGAACCCCATAACACTTGAGAGATACCAATGGTGTTGTTAGGGAATCTGGATTGGACAATACCAAAGGCAGAGGTACCGGTTTCGGTGACAATGATATCACCTTCTTGGAACCAGTCAGAGACTCTGCTCCACAAGTATTCTTGGGTCAAAATGGACTCGTCGGATTCTGGGGTAGGAGCCAACTTGACAGAAGGAACAGCAACTGGGGAGTATTCTGGGTTAATGGCGGCGGCGATTCTTGGCAAGATGGTGTTTAAAGTTTCCTTCATTTGAACACCTGGAAAAGTGGCTTGTCTGATCTTGGTGTAGTCAGAGTGGAATTCGACAATGTTCTTAGTCTTGTATGAGTATGAGAAAGAACCGGTGTTGAAATCGGACAAAAGAGCTCCGACGGATAAGACCAAATCGGCACTTTCGACGGCTTCTTTGACATCAGGTTCGGATAAGGTTCCGACATAGACACCTCCGAATCTTGGGTGCGATTCGTTGATACCAGACTTACCCATTGGGGTGGTGAAGACTGGGAACTGGGTGGCATTGACCAATTGTTCGACTTCCTTCTTACAACTGTGTCTTGAAGCACAGGCATCGACTAAAATGACTGGGTTCTTGGCCTTGCTGACAAGTTCTAACACGTTTTCGACAACTTCTTCTTGTGCTTCTGGTTCGTTAGGCTTCAAGCTCAAGTCGATTGGAGTTTCCAACAAAGATGCTGGGACCTTAAGATCAACCAAGTTGGCTGGCAACCCGACGTAAACAGGTCTTTGATTGACCCAGGCTTCTCTAATACATCTATCAATTTCAGATGGAGCAGAACTGATGTCTGAGATGAAAGCAGTGGTTTGAGAAATGTTGTTAGACATTCTGTGGAAAACAGTGAAATCACCGTTACCTAAAGTGTGATGTAATAATAATTGCTTGGCTTGGGATGCAATGGATGGAACACCGACAACATGTAAAAGACCAACGTGTTCGGCATAAGCACCACCGACACCGTTCAAGGCAGAAAGTTCTCCGACACCGAAGGTGGTGACTAAACAAGCCAACCCCTTGATTCTCGAGTAACCATCAGCAGCGTAAGCGGCGTTCAATTCGTTGGCGTTACCGGCCCATTTCATGTTTGGAACTTCATAAACTTTATCTAACAAAGATAAGTTGAAGTCACCTGGTAAACCAAAGATAGTGTTGACATCTAATTGGTGCAATCTTTCGAAAAGATATCTTCCTAATGTTATTTCAGACATGAGTGTAGTGTGTTTGTTTTGTTTGTTTTGTATAATGGAGAGATGAAACTGAATTACCTGGAAGATCCAGAACTTTTATAAGTGTTTTTCAGCCATTCATAAAATGGTATGATTTCCCTGTAAGCGCATGCTGCACGATTGGAATGGTTCTTTTTTTCTGTAAGCGCATACTTCGGAAGACCGAAATGCATAGTTAATTAAGGAAAAACTGTTTAATCGCATAAAATTTGGGTGGCGCTCTATAAACGCATAAAAAAGTAATTTATTCTGAATCCCAATCAATTTCATTCGTCTCCTTAAGCGCATTCTCGAATGATAATCTTCTTTTAAGCGCATTTAGTAGTAAAATTATGCGCTTAAACTATTGCCTCTGAAGACTTGTTCCGGATTTATCCTGAAGTGGCTTTCTACGGATTAGTTACTGACAATTTTCCGGTGGATTAATGTGATTGTACTAGTAAATAGTTACTAGGATATCTTACATGATAGATCCGTATTCAATTGATCATCGTATGATCTTATCTTGGAAAATTGGTACTTCATTCGAATATGATGTCATTAGATAACACTTAAATGGAATTGACAATATCACCTTAAACTTTGTTTAAGAAACCACTTCTAAGGTATATGAAATCACCTCTAACTCTATTTACCTAGCTCATTTACTCTAACTCTAATACCTCTACCTCTATAACCTCTACCTCTATTTACACGTGGCCGGGTAACTCGTCCTATTATCCGGGTAATTTTGTTCCCCCACTCTGGTCATGATTTTTTTTATCACCTGAAAGACATGTGAGTAGAATCCTCGTGATTTTGAATTCCCAATTTTCGGTTGTTTTTCTTCCTCCAAAACAAACAACAAACGTGATAAACGTGATCAGTGAGACTCGAAATTGATAAGAATTACAATGTAAGTACCGATTGAGAACAGGACAAAGCTAGCTACCGGTCCTCGTATACAATGGACAGCAGTTCTGGGAATTTGCCCCTTAGAAACAAAAGTGTAGCGAATTTGAAAATTGGCTTTGTTGTGAAGACTAGAAATTTGCAACTAACATCTTAGGACTAAAAGAGAAGGAGAACACCATGAGTCTGGGGATAAGAAGATTAAGCGTCCTGCCAAGAAGGAAGAGATTGCTATAGATTCCGAATTGTTGGGCCAACAATCGTCGTATTCTAATAATTCAGAAGGACAGAATAAACAAGAAAGTAGAGATCAACAAGCAGCCGATGCTGCAGAAGCCGCTGCCGCTGCCGTTGCTGCCGTCTCTGTTTCCAATGAAGGCGAAAATGCTAACATGCAACATTTAGCATACCAACACGCGTTTAGACAACAACAGCAGCAACAACATCAACAACACCAACACCAACAACACCAACAACATCAACATCAACTTCAACAATCGAACAACGGTCCTTCACAATCGTCTAGTTCAGCACCCTTCCAGCCTACGACGTTGCCACCTTCAACGGCAGGCAAACCACAACACGGTTCAGAAGAGTGGCACAGACAAAGACGTGAAAACCATAAAGAAGTCGAAAGAAGAAGACGTGAATCCATAAACGTTGGCATCAAAGAATTGGCCGAACTTATCCCCACCACTGATACCAACAAAGCTCAAATTCTCCAGCGTGCTGTTGAATATATCAAGAGACTCAAAGAAAATGAAAACAACAACATTGAAAAGTGGACATTGGAAAAGTTACTTACAGAACAAGCTGTCAACGAATTAAGTGCTTCTAATGACAAATTGAAACTGGAGTTGGAAAGAGCCTACCGGGAAATCGAGCAATGGAAAGAGCTTGCAAGAAACCCTGAAAAAAAATAGGCTGCAAACTCTAATGTATTTTTATTGTATTCTAGTTCATTTCTCAGGACGTTATTAGTTGAAATTATTATGAGTGACTTTAGATGCTTAGTCAATACTAATATGAGCAAGGAGATGTAGATATACTGGAGATTTTCTAGAAAACACGGACTTGTTGTGGAATAATTAGGAAAATACGACAATATCGATTTCTTATGGATTAATTATTCCCTCAGTTAAATATCTGAAGGGTAAGTCACTTTTCATATCATATCTTCAACTTATTTCAATGAACTCTTCAACTTTTTGAACTTTCTTTGATTTAGTCTCAGCTTCTCAAGATTGTCAATAATTTAGTCTCTTAGCCACCATTGATATACTTTCAAGTATCTAGAGAAATCCGGTGGTCTCTGTAATAGTTATTTTAACTAACTGTAACCTTATATAACTAGATGTCCCTCAGGACCTTTGTTTAACGTTAATTTCTAGTATTTTATTGTCAGATCAAACGTAATTTTTCAGTGCGAATTTATATTCTAGAATTAACCTTACCAGTGATGGCAATAGCTTTTGGAGAGATAGATCCTTATGAAGTCTTGGGTGTAGACAAGGATGCTACGCCCATTGAGATTAAGAAATCCTACAAGAAACTCTGTTTGAAATATCATCCAGATAAAATCCAACAACAACAACAAACTGTGGATGACGCTGAGAAGTTTCCCAAGGTTCAATTTGCATACAGTATACTAAGTGATCCACAACGTAGGCAACGATATGATGAAACCGGGTCACTTGACGAATCTGAGGTAGACGACTGTTTCAACTGGAAGGAGTATTTTGACAGTATCAATACAAAAATCTCAATCGAAATGATCGATGAGGACCGGGCAAAGTATCAAAACTCACAAGAGGAAAGAGACGATATCTTGAGCATCTTCGTATACTACGAGGGAGACTTTTTAAAGCTCTTTGAGTTGATTCCGCATCTCGAATTCACAGAATCGGAAGAGAATAGAGTGTTCAAAATCGTGGAAGAGTCTATGTTCCAACCAGAGTTTAGTTTGTCGTTGGAAAAGCATGCTATCAATTTCTGGAACAAGTACAAACGTCTGAGAAAGACCAAAGTGAAACAAATGCTCAAGAAATTGGCCAAAGAAGCCCGTGAAGCTCACGAGTTAGAGACATTGATCGCTGATAAAGGCAAGCGCAACCTCAAATCAGAAAACGATTTGGCTCTGTTGATAAAATCAAGACAATCTAATAGAATGGATAGTTTGATCAACTCCTTGGAATCAAAATACGTCAAAAAGCCCAACAAGAGACCATCGAAGGATTTAAATGATGAATTTGATCGTATCCAGCAGAATCTCATGAAAAACAAAAGGTCCAAAAATTAATGTATAGAGTCTACTAATATTATACGATATAGCTACGGTTCTATTGTTTTAACTACTCTAGGTCCAGTATATATACCTTTTTAAGTAGTGAAACCCCAGTTCTGAAGTCCCAGTAGCCAGGCCCAAATCATATTTCGCTCGGACACGTCCACGCGTATTTATTTTGAATTCTTGCAGCACCAAATCATACTTGCAACACATCAACCATCACAACAATGTCTGATTACGAGTCTATGGATTCTGTTTCTGGCTGTGAGAGCGATGGATCTGATGATTTTGTAGCTTCTCCAAAGGCTAGCAAAACAATGGCCAGAGCTAAACCGTTGTCAGACTCTACAAACAATACTAGCGATAGATCGTCAACAGCCATTCCACAGAGTAATGGAAAACTGAAGGCATCCGAACAGTATCAGAAATTGTCACAACTAGAACATATTTTGAAGAGACCAGATACATACATTGGATCTGTTGAAAGTACCGGGGTTGAAATGTGGTGTTTTGATGCTGCCACTGAAACCATGGTTTTTAAGGAAGTCCAAATAGTTCCTGGTCTTTACAAGATCTTTGATGAGATTTTGGTCAATGCTGCTGACAACAAAATTAGAGACTCTTCAATGAGGAATCTTCGAGTCAAGATCGACCCTGAAAACAATACCATCCTGGTAATGAATGACGGAAAAGGAATACCTATTGAAATCCATGATAAAGAAAAGATGTACATTCCCGAATTGATTTTTGGTAACTTATTGACATCCTCCAACTACGATGATGATCAGAAGAAAGTCACGGGTGGTCGTAATGGTTATGGTGCCAAATTGTGTAATATCTTCTCTACCGAGTTTCAAGTGGAAACTGCTGATGCAAACACAGGTTTGTTGTACAAACAAACATGGACAAACAACATGTCTAAAGTGTCCAAACCTAAAATTACACAGTTAAAGAAGCAAAAGGAATACACCAAGGTTTCTTTCAAACCCGATTTGGCAAAGTTTGGAATGGACTCGTTGGACGAAGAAATCCTTTCGGTGTTACGAAGAAGAGTCTACGATTTGTGTGGTACTGTCAGGGATTGTAATGTGTATCTAAATGACAAAAAGTTGAACATTCGTAACTTCAAGGGTTACGTAGAAATGTATGTCAAGGCAATTAAGGAAAGAAGTCCTGAACCTATTCCAGGCGAAAATGGAGAAGTCAAAAATTTCACCACTGTTGTTCACGAGGTTTTTAATGATCGCTGGGAATTAGGCTTTGCTGTGAGTGATGGTACTTTCAATCAGGTAAGTTTCGTCAATTCTATCGCTACAACCTCTGGTGGTACCCACGTAAAGTGGGTATCTGATCAAATCATCACGAAATTGGTTGAAACTTTGTCCAAGAAAGAAAAGGGTAAGAAGAAATTGATGATCAAACCTCAGGAAGTTAGAAATAATATGTTTTTATTTCTCAATTGTCTAATTGAAAACCCATCATTTACTTCTCAGACCAAAGAACAACTTACAACTAAAGTCACACAATTCGGTGGTAAGCCAAGTGAAAAGCTCGTCATTAGCGATGATTTTATCAACAAAATATTGAGAACCAGTATTGTTGATAAGATAAGAGCAATTGCCAATGCAAACGAAGACAAAGCATTACAAAAAGCTGATGGTTCCAAAAAGCAGAGAATAAAGGGACAAGTCAAGTTGGAGGATGCAAATAAGGCTGGAACCGCACAGGGAAACAAATGTACCCTTATTTTGACAGAAGGTGATTCTGCGTTGTCTCTTGCTGTATCTGGATTGGCAGTGGTTGGCAGAGACTACTATGGCTGTTTCCCGCTAAGGGGTAAGTTGTTGAATGTCAGAGAAGCATCTGCTGACCAAATCTCCAAGAATGTTGAAATCAATGCCTTAAAACAAATCATTGGTTTACAGCACAAGAAAGTGTATACTCCTAAAAATATCAAGACATTGAGATATGGACACATCATGATCATGACAGATCAAGATCATGATGGTTCACACATCAAGGGTTTGATTATCAATTTCTTGGAATCGAGTTTTCCTGGTTTATTGGATATTCCAGGATTCTTGTTAGAGTTTATTACTCCGATTGTTAAGGTCACTATTAAAAAAAGAGGTGGTGGTAAGCAGGTTCTCTCGTTCTATTCAATGCCTGAGTATGAAAAGTGGCGTGAAGAAGAAGGACTGTCGTGCAGATGGACCCAGAAATACTACAAGGGTTTGGGTACTTCGGGACCTGCAGAAGCTCGTGAATATTTTGCTGCCTTGGATAGACACAGAAAGACCTTTCATGCCTTACAGGGAGATGATAAGGAGATGATTGATTTAGCTTTCTCTAAGAAGAAGGCTGATGACAGAAAAGACTGGTTACAGGGACTCCAGCCAGGTACTCATTTGAATCCCGAATTGACAACAATTCCAATTAGTGAATTTATCAACAAGGAATTGATCTTATTTTCTATGGCAGATAATATTAGATCTATCCCTTCGGTGTTGGATGGACTTAAACCAGGTCAACGTAAGGTATTATACGCTTGTTTCAAGAGAAACTTGCGTTCTGAAATCAAAGTCAGTAGATTGATCGGTTATGTATCCGAACACACTGAGTATCATCATGGTGAGCAGTCATTAGCCCAGACAATTATTGGTTTGGCGCAAAATTTCATAGGGTCCAACAATCTCAATATTTTAAAACCAATTGGTGCATTTGGTACTAGAGCTGCAGGAGGAAAAGACTTCTCAGCTCCGAGATATATTTTCACAGCCCTCAGTGAGGTGACAAGAACAATTTTCAATCCCTTGGATAATCCTTTATATACGTATGTTCAGGAAGATGAGCAGACCGTTGAACCGCAATGGTATTTGCCTGTCATCCCGATGCTTTTGGTAAATGGAACAGAAGGTATCGGTACTGGTTGGTCTACGAATATCCCTTCTTTCAACCCATTAGATATAGTGGAGAATATTCGGAATTTGATGGTAGGTGAGCCATTGAAACCTATGATTCCTTGGTACAAGGGGTTCGAGGGGTTGATTGAGCCCAATGGACCAGATAGATATCGTGTGCTTGGTAAAATTGAGCAAGTTGATGAAACCACAATTGAAATCACAGAGATCCCTGCCAAAACTTGGACTAATAACGTCAAAGAGTTTTTGTTGGCAGGATTGGATAATCTAAAAGGTGGCCCGTGGATCAAGGATATGGAAGAACAGCATGGGATTAACATTCGCTTTATTATCAAGTTGTCTTCTGAAGAAATGGCCAAAACCTTGAAGATTGGATTGCTAGAACGATTCAAATTGATATCGTCGATCAGCATGACCAATATGGTTGCATTTGATCCTTTGGGAAGTATCAAACGTTATGATAATGTTGGAGATATCTTGCGTGACTTCTACTATGTTCGTTTAGAGTTCTACCAGAAGCGTAAAGATTACATCAGCGAAGATTTGCAAAACCAATTGACACGGTTGAGTGAACAGGCGCGTTTCATCAAGTCGATTATAGACAAAGAGATCTCAGTGTCGAACAAGAAGCGTATTGAGTTGGTAGAGCTTTTGCAAAAGCACAACTTCGTCAAGTTCAACAAGAATGGTGTTCCAGTTAGGGAAAATGTGGACACATCCTTGTTTGTAGAGGCTGAAGCTGATTTAGAAGAGGTAGAAGAGGAGATTGGAGACATTAGTCAAATCAATGCTGGTGGTGTCGGCCAAGTACTTGAAGGAGCCAACGAACATGTTCCAGTAAATGTGTTCTCTTTCTACGATTACTTATTGGGAATGTCAATTTGGTCGTTGACCAGAGAACGTTACGAAAAGATTTTGAAGCAAAAGGACGAAAAAGAGCACGAATTGAATGTCTTGTTAGGTAAATCGGCGAAGGATTTATGGAACGAGGATTTGGAGAACTTTATGATTGGATGGGAGAAGTTTCTAATTGAGGATGCAAGGGAGAACGAAACCATGATTCCTACTAAGAGCTCCAAACACAAAGGAACAAAGTCTAAACCCAAGCCCAAACCCAAAAGAGTTAACGAAGACGATAATGATTTAGGTGAGTCGGCCAAAAAAAGGGCCAAACCAACCCCCAAAGCAAAACCTGTAAAGTCCGAGCCAAATTCGAAATCTGCATCCCCTAAAGGATCCAAGACCAAACCCAAACTGGAACCTCTCAACGAGCCCAAGGTCACCGAAATTAAAGTGGAGAAACAACCAGATGTTCTCTCATTCTTCAGTGCTCCAAAACATACCAAAAAGATTAAAAATAACCGTATCGAGTCGATGTTCAGTAGTGACGACGACGACGATATTCTTGGTTTGAGTAATAATTCCACCCCACAGACAAAAGAATCCAAAAATTCCATTCTGGTAACTTACAAGAAGCCCAAGGCCAGAATTCAAGATGAGATAGCAGACTTGGATTTGGATATTGTTAGCCCTAAACCGAAAGGAGATCGCACAAAACGTAAGATAAAATATTCTCTTATCGATTCAGATAACGACATGAGTCCACAGGAAGAATCTGAGTCAGACGCATCTTACGAAGATTAGATTCGAATGCCGCATTTCTCCCACGATACGATAATGTACGAACAATTTACGGGAGGTCGTGTTCGTACAAGTTGATTTCCAAGAATCCATCATCAAAAAAATACTTGTTTCCATAACACACGAATTGCAAGAGAGTTAAGTTTTAGTTCTTGTATTGTCTTTTAGGCTATGGTTTATTTTGAAGCAAATATTACTACAACCATTCCAAATAGCCCGAACAAATCACCGATGTATACGAACAACTCTACGCGAGGTCCAAGCGCACCCCTCCAGCAGCAACAACAACCAAAACAAGACCAACAGTCTCCACCACAGCAATCGCAATCCCAACCCCAACAGCAATCACAACAGCTACAGCAATCCCAACAGCAACAGCAATCCCAACAGCAACAGCAATCCCAACAGCAACAGCAATCCCAACAGCAACAGCAATCCCAACAGCAACAGCAACATCAACAACAAGAGCCGTACGGAGATTATTCTTATCAAAACCCTCCGTACAACTCTTATCAGGCCACCCAGGGTGTCAGAAGTGGGCCAAATCCATCGGCCGACGAAAACCTCGCTAATATTCGTAGCAAATTCTCTCCACAAGATATTACAGTATTGAAACAACTACTTGGGGCAGGTGAAAAACATAAATGGAAACAAATCACGAAAGAAATCAACCAATCATCCACCAACAACCGTGACAGCTACGATGCCCTGTATGATGGACAAAAGTCCCAGGTCTTGGGAAAAAATGTGTCTCCTACATTTGTCATTAAGCAATATCAAACTTTGATTGGATTACCCAATAATGCTCTTTATTTTGGCACCCTTGTTAGTTCGTTACCCTACGTAGTCGGACCAAGCGGCTGGGATGATCTTAATGATAGTGCTTATCAGCATCAGTTTGGGGACGACGTAGAATAACTGGTTGTTTAGTCGTATATTGTATTAATTTCTTCTTATTTAATTGCTATATCAGATTTCGCTTATCCATTTGTAGTAGGATGTCTTTAGGTGGAGACACCTTTCCTATTAGCACGGATATCGTATATACTCCTTCAAAATACTATATGTCTCACATATTAACTGGTGGATTCCGGGAGTCCTGGTCGTCTCTAATTTTCATGAGTCTTGTCGCATATTTCTAGAGTCCTTTCATTTCATGAGTCTTGTCGCAGATTCTTGAGTCTTGTCGCATATTTCTTGAGTCTGTCATTTCTTGAGTCTGCTCTATCTTCACCTTCTCTATCTCTATCTCGCGTATTCATCCTAAGATCTACGGAATCCTGTCACACGTGTCTTCTCTCTCACATGCTGCACATTCCTTATCAGATTGATTTAAGAAATTACCGCTGGTATACTTATCTATATGGCCCAATTTTCGCTTATCTCCCAAGAAATCGCGAATCAACGACTTCAAAAACTTTGAGTCAGGAAACCCATCGTAGTAATAACTCTCACTTTGGGTTCCATCCTTATCTCCATATTTTAGGGCCAACTCCACACTTTTGAACCGACGTTTATAAATCACTGTTTCCTCATCGTTCTCACTTTGGGCCACGAGAACCTGGAAAATCCCAGGTTGTTCTGCAATGGGTTGTAAGGATATATCTTGAATAGTCCCGTCGAAAGTTTGAAGCAATTCTTGCAAATACCAGACAGCTCTGTTTTGCCACTTACATTTGGAACAATATTGGATCGTCACCTTGGGGTATCTTGTTGTGGTTGGGGTAATCATGAAGAGCTGGGGATTATTTTCATAATTGTGCGACGGTCATTTTGGTCCGTCATATAAAAGATTTCAACAGAATCTGGAAAAGTTGTCCATCCGAACCTGGACAATCTAGGTGTTAGAAAATCTTGATTGTAGTTATAAGTTTTTCCTGGGAATTCTAGTGGTGTTGTTGCGTTGGTTTTGGCCTCAATAGGTAGATTCAAAAAGTTATATCTTGTCGCGACATCAAATGTGAGTTTTATACATGAATTTGCGACATCAAATGAGAATACTACACTTGAATTCGCTGAATTTGCTAGAATTATCAGATCGATAATTCCAGCTATCTTGTATGACTATTTCAACATACCTGAATTTACAACTCATAGTGCCTTGACCAATTGTTCTTGGCTGTCATATACCTGGTCAGATCTTGTCGCAAATTGAAAAATGCGACACGTCAATCCATTTCGACACTACCCCAGAAGCTGTGACTAATCCGCGTTGGGAGGAACCCTTCGAAATCCTTGGTCTTAATCCCGGTCACCTCTGAGTTGAATCTACATTTATTCACACTTTAGCCTTGTGACGTATTTGTTGTATTTGAACTCCAACTTCTTCTACAACTTCTATCCAACTTCAATCCAACTTCTATCGAATTTCTATCCAACTTCTACCAACTTCTATCCAACTTCTACTCAACTCTCCTACAACTTCTATCCAACTTCTACTCCAATTTCTATTCAACTCTTCTACAACTTTTAATGGTCTTATCTTTGTGAAATCTATTAGGATGGCCTAAGCTCGGAGAATTAAAAGTGTAAATACAAAGAGGAATCATCAATAGGAACAATTGGCGAGGTCCGAGTAAATATGCTCGATATTAATACACGACTTAGTTACTCTTGACACTCAAAGGGCCATACTCAACCAATCCCAATTACCATTTTCATTCTCGCCACTGTTATTCTTGTTGTTTGGGTTATTCTTACTATGAACGTTGTGAAAGTCGTCGTGGTCTTCTTCAGTCTTGAAGTAGTTGTTGGAAACGGTGTTTAAAGCGTTGATAAAGCCGTCTTGTTCTATTTTGTTGTATCCGCTGTCCTCAGAGATCGAGTCAGAAAAGCCTCCCCTCTGCGATCTGGTGTGCTTGGTGTTACTTGGTCTTCCTATAGGTTGCCCTTTTTTGGCTTTAGACATTTCAGGGGGTATTGTTGTCAAAGCAATATTATTGATAATTTTGGTGTCGTTTTTGGATATGGATGTTGGGTTGAGATCGTCGCCATCTTTTCCGCTAGCAGCGCCTGATATTGATTTCTTGGTTGACGAAGTCGCTGAGTTTGTACTGTTGTTGGCTCCACGCTGTCTCTTCTTGATGACATCTGTTTTCAAACTTAAGGGACGTACAACACCATGCAACTTCAAGAACAATCCACACGCATTACATAAGGGCTGGCCCTGTGGGTTTCTTCTCCACAAGGGTGTGGTCTTGGTATGACAATTTGTGCATGAGACGGACGCAGAATTGTTGGAGCTGGCAAGGTTAGAATTGGTGTTTGATACTGATTCTTTCTTGATGTTGGCCTCGTAGTTGGGACTCGTCGAGTTGCGTTTCGTTTTCGTTGTTTTGGATTTTTTGCTCTTGTTGATCGCATTGTCCTTCCAGTTACTTATAGACGACGGCAACGAGCTCGATAATGTGTCGTGACGAGTAAAGTCTCGACTGGGGGTCAATGATGAACTAAATTGTTCGTATGGTTTTTGATTGAAGTTGTCAAAGTAGACGGAAGTCTCGTTGGTATTCATATCCAGTTGTGAAGGAAGTTGTGGAGTATTATATTGGTCTAGTATTGGTGACTGGTTGATGATACTTGTTTGATGGCTGTGTTGAAAAGATGGATTGAATAAAAATGTGTCAGACGCTGAATTAGAGTATTGATTGAAGGTTGGAGTTTGTGTAGTAGACCGAGAGACAATAGGTCTTCCACTAAGGGAAGTCGAGCTATTCGGTATTAGTCCTCCAATACTTGAAACACTTCTCGAATGGTGGAGATCCGGTAGGCTCACCAACGAGCTTTCATGTTTTAGAAAGTGTGTAGGAGTTGTGTGGTTGCTTCCATTGGAAATACTGCTACCATAATCGCCAGGATATTGGTGACTCAAGAAGTTGGAGGGGCCAGCCACAAACTTACCATGAAGGTCATGATCATCGAACTTGGCGTGTAGGTCTTCGACTTGTTGGTGATGGAAATCTATATTAAAATTTTCTTTTGGAGTACCTTTTGGATAAAATTGTGTTTTCTTGGAGGGAAAGTCTTTAAAGTTGTCTTTGGAAAAGTCTTTAAAGGTCTCTTTGGAAAAGTCTTTAAAGTTCTCTTTGGAAAAGTCTTTGAACCTCTCCTTCTGGTCTTTTAACTGGTAGTCATCGTTGAAATTACTGTTTGGACCTTCAAACGCTAATGGATCCAAAGAAAACTCAAACGACAGATAATTATGGGATTCGTCTTTTCTGAACTTTTCATTATGTAACGACATCAGAAGGTTTGATTGGAGGGGTTGGCGAGCTGGGTTGATTGCAGTAACCATTGGAGAGAAGTCTGCGGGTCTCTTTTTAGAAGGGGCATCGGAGTCTTGTCCCATTTTCCGGATGTGGGCGACATAGTCGAAATCGTCGGCACCGGGATCCAGCAAGGTGTCGATTTCCATGGCGCCACCAGTACTGAATGTGTTGTTGTTGGTTCCACCAGTATTGTTTAGTCCAATATCGCTACCAATATTGATTTCACTGCTAGTGTCTTTGACGGGATCGGTTGTATCTTTAGTAATTCTATCATTAGCAGTAGTACCATTCTTCTGATTAATAAACATCATCCTCCACGTCAAATTCTCCATCCTCGTTTTGTATGGAAGAGAATCTCTCGCATTATTATACATTTTCCATAGGGTCTCAATATTCGAAACTTCATCCTTGAGTAACGTCGAGAGCGTTATCGAACCTGCAGCTTGATCTTGGGTAGTAAATTTGAATTTATAATTTGTGGAACTAGTAGTACCAAAGACATCGCTAGAACCACCACCATCACCAGGGGGCTCATAGTTCATTACTACCATAATGCTCCCTAAGTTATCTTTGCTTGTTGGTGATTAAACCCTTTCTTTACACCTTTTGAATCTCAAACTAGACTCTACTGAAATTCACAGTGCTTATGTCAGCTTTCTCGAATTGCCAGACGCTTTTTTATTGGCTCGATAAGTAATGATATGTCAAATTATGGTTGTGCATATAACACGGAGATAGAGGATGTTATCGGGATTGGTTCGGGAACAACATGAGCTCACGCAAACATCAAAAGACCGGTACGTCAGATATTTTGAGAGTACGCGGACAATATTGTGAAACTATGTTACTGTCGCGAAATTGACCGTTTCCGGAGGTCAAATCGTGATGCACTAGCAAGAGCATTGCGTCGACCCACAAATTTCGTGGTTGCTGGGCATTTTTTCAGATATCTCCAAACAATGATCTTGACGCAGCACCAGAAATAACTTGCCAGCGCTTCCACATGTACGTAGCGCGTAGACTCTTCGTAATTCTCGATCTCTCAAAGAATAGAACTGCTGATGCTCCTTTATGTATGTTGTTTTCGTATATGGGCATTTGACCTACGTAGCATTTCTTATGCGCAATTATTAGCTCGCTATTTTATGTGCATGCGTATTGCTCATATTGGGGGTTTCGACTCATTTTCGAGATTACAATTTTGCCAATGTTGAGAGTTATGTGGAATTTTGGAGGGTTAATTCTTAACGTTGCCGGGATGTCCTGATATATCGGAAAAACTGTTTTCCAAACATCAGTACCGCGATTAAAGTTCTGTTTTTTGTTAAAAATGATTTATAGAAGAGATGAACGTTCAACTGTCAATAAATATGATCTCCCTGTATTGTAGTGTCTATATGTATATATGGGTTCTCTCTGGTATCCCATTCTATGCATTTGTTTTATAAAATGCTTTTTTGATGTTGCAATTATTTTGGCATTTTAGTTGCAAAATTATACAGAATCAGATATAATATAGATGTCTATTTTTTGAAGATAAAGCAGTAATTAACCTTACACGTAGCAGATCTAACAAAACAAGAATTTACTAACTACATTATAGACCGATTCTAATGAAAAACAACGTAACTCCTAATTGCGCTATATATTTCATTTAATTGAGGTCGTGAAATATTAAAATTAAAACCTCGGAGAAAACTTGGTCACTTTTTTTGGGACCAAGTTTGAAGAATGTGGTTGGTTGCTGACTGCAAAGGTGAAGAGAGGAGACGGACTTGTAGTAAGAGTGCCCTTTATGGATAGTTGCTGTATGGTTCGGGATATGTATTTACGCAAATGCAATCAAGAACAAAGAACAAAATTGCAGCGAACATATAAAATAATGTGCTGGAATACTGCATATCGTATTATATACTGCAATACGGTACAGATTGGGTTACTCCCGTATTGGAATTTCTAGTACCTAAAACAGACAATGTGATGAATACGCATATTTCATTCCTTCAATGCTAGCATTCTAGCGAAAGCCAAAGCGGTCAAATCGCAAGTTAACAAGAACTACCAGATATATCTATAGAATAACTAATAGGAGTATTTCAAATACCTTCAAATTAAAAACTGTATCTTTATTTCACTTTTGTAACCCATCTTTATTTAGATAAAAAAAGTTGTTGTAGATGGCTGAAAAACGCACACGAAAGTAATTACGACTAAACATACTATCACGCAAAAGAAATTTGATACATTGAGTATGGCACGACGCAGCGTCTAACTGCCACGTTACCAACAAAAAACTCATAGATTTGAGGACAACTGAGGGAACAGACACATCAATATATTTCTTGAAAGTCTTTAATCCTGTTGACTAAAGCCTCAATGATACCATTTGAATACATACACCCCGTCAAAAAGCAAATTGCAGTCTTGTTTCAATAAATTTCGATATATTTTGGATATCTCCACCATTCGTATATTCGGTCATGTCATTATTTTTTGCAATCGAGCCCTAGCCTTGTCTATTTAACTAGAGCTACTTCCGAACCAGGGTTTCTGGTACCTATTGTCATGATATTTTAATTCACAATTTGGAAATCCTAACCTATGCAGAATTCCATATCCTTATGTACAGGTTCAAGACTAATTATTTGAGAATGATGATCATGGTGAGATCAACCTGGCTAAGGCGACTAAAAATCGTCTAAAACATGATTTTGACGCTAATACCACATTTCAGCTGCAGCCTAGAGCCTAATACAAAATACTAAATCTGGTTATCTATCTTTTTAGGTTCACCTGCGCAGGACCTAGTGAATTATTTACCATAACCTATCTATATTGAATAAAAGTGTGAAATAAAGTGAAATGAAGTGAAACGATGATCTTTCAGCAATCCATTTTCGAACACGTATATTAGGGAACGATGATTAGTTTACGGAAGGAGTAGTAGCCCAATCTAAAAAAGAGTCGCTGTTGTTCTTAGTATTAAATAATATTTCTATTGTCCCTGAACAATGCAAGCTTATGAACCTATTTAAAGACCGGTCCCTTTGCATTTGGCGTCTTTCGCAATATCGATACAGCTTTGGTTTCGTAGACAAGAACTGAAAACGATTCGAAACGTCTTGTGCGATCCAACTTTAAAAGAGAATTCAATCTATAAGGAAATATATAACATGGTACAAACCATTAATGGGATCCTTTACATGCTTATGTCATGTCTAAAAAGGGTAAATATTTTATTCTTCTAGTAAAATATCTTGCGTTTTTCTTGTAAATATGCTAATCCTTCGTACATGCTGCAGTATGCATGATGTAAAGTACCACAGAAATCTCGAAAAGTACGATATTGCTCCAAATTTAGGATGCAAAAAATCCAATAGTTAATACTGAACAACGCTTACAATTCCGCAATTGATGACAATAGAATACCCAATTCGAAGTGTAATACTATCATGTGTTTTCGCTTGGAATTGTGTTTGTAATTTAGGAACAATCGTGGCAAACGAATATATAAATTAGGCTGATTCCAATTTATTCGCTTCTTCTCCACATCCACAGAATCGATACCATGTTAATTTCTAGGTATACGGTTGTATTTTTGCTAACCGCTATCGGGGTTTTGGCCCAAACAATTACCCAAGACACTGTGTCAAGAGGTGTCATTGACCTTGGTATAGGTGACGTGGTGATTACACCAGGTCATTACTGGTCTATTATTAACAACGCTATTAGTGCTATTGCAGGCTCGCTTGATGTGGGAGCTGGATCTGGATTTTACATTACCAGTAATAATAATTTGATTGCGTTATCTGTAACGCTCTTAAACCTTGGTACCATTACCAACAACGGTATTATCGCGTTTAATTCTATTCAATCACTTACTGCCCAAACCTACAATTTTGTTGGCATTCAGTTCACCAATAATGGTGAGATGTATTTAGGAGGTGACGGTGGATTCGGTCTTCCATTGATGTCTATTACCACTCCGTCTTGGACTAACAATGGTCTTATGGTTTTCTACCAGAACACTAGATCTACTGGAGCCACACTTCTCGGTGCGCCTCTTGGTTCTATTACTAACGATGGTACAATTTGTTTCACAAACCAATTCTATCAACAGACTACATCAATCAACGGTAATGGTTGTCTTGTTGCTAGAACCGGTGGGAATATTTATATACAGAATTCATTATTACCTGTCGATCCTGCACAAACAATTTACTTGGAGACTCCATCTTCATCTCTTAAAGTTCAAAGTTTGAGTTTGTCTCAAACTTTCACGGTTTCAGGGTTTGGGAATGGAAATGTAATCGGTGTGGATATAGCTTTGAATCCGAATATTCCCTTCATTGGTCTGACTCCTTACAGTTACGACCCAGTCAGTGGTATTTTGCAATTAAACACTGCTATCCTAAATCAAAAATTCTTAATTGGTCCAGGCTATGACCCAAGTTTGTTCTCAGTTGTGACACCTAATTTTGGAACTGGTGTTCCTAGTATTCTTAATGCTGGTGTTGTCTATAATGGACCAGTACCTCCAACCTCGACTCCACACACAAATTGTAGCCCCTGCAAAGCATTTCCAAGCCCACCAGGTATTCTTGATCCAACTAGCTACACCGAATACACCACTACGATCACTACCACTGACTCGACTGGCGGGCCACTTACTGAAACCGGAGAAATACTTATCACCACAGACTCGAATGGTATCTTAACAACAAGCACCTCCATCTTTCCAACAACTTTAACAACATACACTACTACAGAAACTACGACTGACTCTAACGGTAATCCAATTACCGATACTGCAGTTGTGATTGTTACTACTGACTCTAACGGTGCTTTGTCTACCACGACATCCACATTCCCAGCAACTTTAACAACTTACACTACTACAGAAACTACGACTGATTCTAACGGTAATCCAATTACCGATA